>Ga0082212_10000029_pt1 | contig 198390 bp, 167 predicted proteins | sample TergutNt197P3_FD_71548 | JGI IMG/M metagenome (GOLD analysis project Ga0082212, IMG submission 71548) | Neocapritermes taracua P3 segment gut microbial communities from Petit-Saut dam, French Guiana - Nt197 P3 | ecosystem: Host-associated > Arthropoda: Insects > Digestive system > Gut ... | reverse complement strand
GGCAGGTTAGTCGATTTCGATGAAAAAAGCGGCTTCGTATCTCAGATGAATTTGATGCGAAGTCACTTTTTTCAAATCTGTATTTAACCCTAAGAATTTGGAATAAAAACTATTAACTATTGTTACAGCCCCTTAAAGCTTCGACTTCAGCGCGGGGCAGTCCGGTATCTTCCATAATCTCATCAATCGGCTTGTTACGTTTCAGCATATTACAAGCTATGGATAATATGCCTTCAGCTCTGCCTTCAGCTCTGCCTTTCGTTTCACCTTCAGCTCTGCCTTCAGCTCTGCCTTTCGCTTCACCTTCCGCTCTGCCTTTCACTTCACCTTCAGTTCTGCCTTTCGCTTCACCTTCAGCTCTGCCTTTCGCTTCACCTTCAGTTCTGCCTTTCGCTTCACCTTTCTTTTCAGCATGGTATAACGCCTGCGCTTCATCATGGCGGGCCTTAGCTCGTAAACGCTCCAATTCGTGGAACTCCGATGAAGCAGTGACACTGTGATATGCGCTTATTGCTTGATTCAATTCCGGTACCCCCAATGCTTCGATTTTTGACAATTCTTCTTCTGTGTCAGCTTTAAATAACGCCAACCATAACAGCAAAAGGTCATTTCTGTTAACGTCCTCAGTTACTTTGGGTAATTCAAAAAAGTGAAAGACCATTTTGTCAGTCAGTAGCTCATGTCGAGTGATTTCAATGGCTTGATATTCCGAGTTGAACTCAGGACAGCTAAACAACAGGAAGTCTACGATGCTGATTACTATAGTTCGCGGCAAATCGGAATACTTTCCGCCTGCAGGGAGTGCGTTTGAAAAGATTCGCGCCCAATGAAAAATGGCGCGCTCCGGGAAGTCCCCTTCATCCTCGACCTGCACCTCAAGATTCACCTGTTGTTCGTTTACCATCATATGAATGTCCAAACGGCAAAACTTGTTTCCTAGGACCTCGGGCGGCATTTCCTGGTTCCGAATTTCAAACTGCGTAATACTCTCAAGCTTAATTCTCAGCAAATGCGCGACCAACCGCCGTAATAAATCAGGGTATTTTATAAATAACAATTTAAAAAGAATATCGGTCTTGAATGTGTTCTTTAGTTTTGACATAGCATTCGCTCCTCCACGTAGTAATTATGCCACGCTAACGTTAGGATTGCAACGATTGTTATAACAAAAGGCTCTGGGATGCTGTTACAAGAAATGGAAAAAACGTTGAATAAATTCGCCATATAAGGCCAAAATCAAACGGGGCTGTAACAAAAGCTAGCCAAACCAATATATATATAGTGGTCTAGTGGCATTATGAACACAATATATTGAATGGGCGGCATTATGCCGCCAGCTTTTGTTACAGTCCCCTACAAAGCTTACCTTGAGCAACTCAAAGTCTTTTATCTTTTATTTGTAATTTGTAACTTGCCTTTCTATCCCTAAAATAGCTATATCATAACGTTTAGCTTTCTCAAGAACCTTGTCGTATTCCAGGACGAGAGTTCGCTCCGATTCTATCGCTATGCACGTTAATCCTGCTTTATGCATGTTTTCAATTGTATCGGGTCCAATCGTGGGTAAATCATAGCGTTCATCCTGATCTGCCCGCATCATCTTAACCACGGTCCCCTTACGTTTTGCCATCTTCCCGGATAATAGTTCACCCGAACGCTTAATCATTCCATCGGTGCCCTCCATAGCTTCAATAGCTACGATGGCTTCGTCCGCCACGACAAGGGATTGACCGAAAGAGTACCTCAAAATATCAACGAGTATCCTCTTTCCATATTCGATATCCTTTCTTTCCTCGCCGCTCGGGGCGCGGGCGGATATGAGCCCTTCCGGGGCAAGGCAGCGCGCAACATAAGAAGCGTAAGGGAGCACTTTTATCCCTTCGCTTTCAAACCATGATACGACCGCTCCCAGGAGAGAATGATCGTCCTTGCGGGATCGCATGAAGATTTTCAGCGATACGGGGTCCAATAGTACTGAGGGAGTATATATGCTTCTTTTTGAGACCGTGCCCGCCATAATGACACGATCTACGTTGTTTTCTTTCAGCAGTTTCAGCCCAAGAGACAGTTTTAATTTTCCCAAATTTAAAACCGGCTCGGAACAGTCCGCCATTTTCTCCGGGTCGCTGCAAACAGTAAGCGAGACCGGAAGCTCTCCTTGCGATATAAGAGTCTTCGCTATTTCAACGGGCAGGTTGCCATCGCCGGCTATTATAGCAACTCTCACTTGTCAATTTGCCCTTCTGACAAAATATAAGCCGACAAAAAGAAATATGGCATTGGGCAGCCAAGCTGCTAATAAAGGCGCCATATTGCCTGATTCGCCTAACGCGCGGCATAAAGACATCAATAAATAGTATGCAAAAACAATCAGTACGCTCAACCCGAAACTCGCGCCTCCGCCTGAGCGCCCGCGGGTCTTTCCTCCAATGGCCGCGCCGAGTATGGCAAGCACAAAGCTTGCCCATGGAATTGATATTTTGTAATGAAAAGTCACCAAAAGAGGCGCCACATTGGATATATCCATTATGCTTGCCTTCTCAATATAAAGCCACAATTCCCTCGCGCTCATATCTACAGGGTTGCGCGTGGTTCGCTCAAGGTCTTCAAGGGATAAACTCAAAGCCAGTTTTTGACGTTCAAATTGAAGCAATAGTTTAAGCTCATCGTTTTTATCTTTCTCGAAAATCTGCCCGTTATCTATCCACCATTCTCCTTCTTTCCATAATCCGGTGGCAGCGTTTGAATACCTGATCATACGACCGTCATCTGCGAATTCGTACACATCAATGCCCTCTAAAGTACCTTCCATAATATTAAGCTTTTCAACATAAAAAGTCCGCCTGAGTTTTCCTCCCTTTTCATCACGTAAAAACACTTTATCTTTAATTAATTTCGATTGATTTTTATAAATTTCATATTGCATAAGGTTATTGGCTGCTATAGAAGTTATTGGAGTTACAAATTCCGTCCATAGAAAAGTTGCAATAGACACCATAATAGAAGAAATAATCACAGGTCTCAATATCCTTCTAAAGGAGACGCCCATTGATTTAATAGCAACAAGTTCGCTGTTGGCCGATAGTTTGCTGAAACCGAGCAATGCCGCAAGAAGAGCTGCCATCGGAAGAGTCAGGCCTATTACTTCTGGTATACGATAACAAAACAATCTTGAAACAACCCAGAACGATATCCCTCTCTGAATCATCAGGCGCGCGGCTTGAAACAAAAGATCAGCTGAAACAAATATCATTGTGAATATTAATACTCCAAAAACAAACGGCTTGCCAATTTCGTTCAATATCAGTTTATCAAGAATTAATGGAAATACTCTGTTATTTTTGCTCAAATATAGATGTCCTCTTTTCTCTATTAAATCTAAAAAATAAGTTTAGACGATTTTTGTTGTCCATGCAATCTCAACTTTCCGTGTTTTCAATTATTCGCTATTATATAGTACAATACGAAAAATTAATCAAAACATGTTACTAAAGACTCATTTATGGGCATAAAGAACAAAAAATATGTGCAACTCCTAAATAAAGGATTGCTAATATCATAGTTTTTTCATTAGAATGTATATAGTTATTCAATTTATGTGGAGGTTGATAATATGACAAAAGCTGGACTGATTAATTTAATTGCGGAGAAAGTTGCTCTTAAGAAGAAAGACATTGCCCCTGTAATAAACGTAGTTTTTGAGGCAATTAGCGAGGCGCTTGCCAACGGAGAAAAATGCACTTTCGTTGACTTCGGCGTTTTTGAAGTAAGGCATCGCGCAGCCCGTGAGGGAAGAAATCCACAGAATCCGAAAGTTATAGTTAAGATTCCTGCCAAGAAGGTACCGGTTTTCAGACCAGGAAAAGGACTTAAAGAAAAAGTTCAAGTTTCGGCTCCGAAAAAAGGAGCAGGGAAAAAGGTTCGCAAGTAATAATCTTGAAAATTCCCGTATCATTTTCATAAGTAAAGACGCCTAAGAATTGAAATCGACGGCGTCTTTGTTTTTTTATCGCCTCTTTTCAAAATTTCACATTTGTTCATAAAATCTACATATATTAATGTTATTCTTCACGTAGGTTAAAAAACAATTCAGCATGAATTGAACATATCAACAAGCAATGGCGTACAAAAATCAGCAAACCCATTAACCCCCCTCGAAACAAATCAGCTTCACAGTGCAGCATTTTTTCCACCTCCTTCAAAAAAGCGCCCCTTGCAAGCGGGGGCGCTTTTTTTCATGATACTTGACAAAAATATGTTGACATAAATACGAATTCATATTATGCTAATTGTATAATTAGTAATTGGAGGATTAGCATATGTTTGTCGGCAGAAAGAGCGAACTCGACAGTCTGAATAGAAGCTACAACAAGTATTCATTTCAGTTTCCAGTTATTTACGGGCGGCGGCGCGTCGGTAAAACAACATTAATAAATGAATTCTGCAGAGGCAAAAAAACAGTATATTTTGTCGCAATACAATCCACAGCAAAAACCAACCTTGAGATTTTGTCGGCGCAGATATTGTCGGCGCTTGCGCCTGACGCGCCGCGTAACCCGTTTTCGTCTTTTCGCGACGCTATAGAGTATGTGTTCCTACGCGCGAAAACAGAGCACATTATATTAGCAATTGATGAATACCCATATTTGGCGGAAAGCGATAAATCCGCCTCCTCCGTCCTGCAGGCGGCAATAGACAAATATAGTGAGGACAGCAGGCTCTTTTTGATCTTGTGCGGTTCCAGCATGTCCTTTATGGAGAAACAGATTCTTGGATATAAAAGCCCTTTATACGGACGCCGGACAGCGCAATATAAACTACAGCCATTTGATTATTACACGAGCGCCGACATGCTCGCCGGATTCAGCAACGAGGAAAAAATCATTCTTTACAGCGTCACAGGAGGCATTCCCGAATACCTTTCCAGAATCGACGCCGGCTTGTCCTTGAAGGAAAATGTGAGAGATCTATTCTTTGACCCTTCAGGAAGATTGTTTGAAGAACCTGCGAGTTTGCTAAAGCAGGAGTTGAAAATACCGGAAACATATAACGCTGTCATTACCGCTATCGCGTCCGGAAGCAGCAGATTAAATGAAATAGCGACGAAAGTAAATATTGAGACAAGCCAATGCAGCAATATGCTATCCACGCTAATAAGCCTCGGACTTGTCCGCAAAGAATACCCGGTTACCGAGATAAAATCAAAGAAAACTATTTATTGTTTGGATGACTGGATGTTCATTTTCTGGCATCGTTTCGTACAGCCGGAGATAAGCCGAATAACGGCAGGCATGGGCGAAGCGGTATGCGACGGGGTGTTCGCTTCGCAACTCGGCGCGCATGTTGGCTGCGCTTTTGAAGAATGCGCCAAACAATACATGTGGCGGATGCAGAAAGAAAATAAACTGCCGTTTTCTTTTAAGAAAATCGGCAGATGGTGGGGAAATAATCCAAAGGAACGGCGCGAGGAAGAGATTGATTTCATCGCGCTCGCGGAAGAGTCAGCTATTTTTGGGGAATACAAATGGAGTAACGAGCCAGTCGGCGAGGACGTATTGGAGGAACTCATAAGAAAATCCACGTTATTCAAACATTTCATAAACGTGGAGTATATATTGTTCTCAAAATGCGGATTTACAGACGCACTTAAAGAAAGAGCGGCTGAACAGCGCGGCGTTGCCTTGATAAATGTCGATGATATGCTTTAATAACAATGTTCAATGTTCAATGTTCAATGTTCAATGTTCAATGTTCAATGCTTTTCTGGAGTTGTTTTTTTCTTGAACAAAAGTATAATATTTAACATAAAATACTCAAACGTTTAAATTTTTATCAAACATTAAATAAGGTGGTAGTAATATGGCAGTGTTTTTTTGTCCATCATGCAACAATAAAATATCCGGCAATGTAAAAAATTGTCCTCACTGCGGTTTTCCGATTCCCCAAACAGCTCAGCCCCGAAAGTATCGCCTGACAACCAAAGCCATAGTTTTTGTGGTAATTATATTTGTGGTAGCTGCATACTTAGAGCGCGACAGGCTATTTCCCCAGCTTAACCAAGAAGAAACACAGATTCAGACTGAGACGCTAAAGGGCAGGGACGGATTGGAATTCACTCCTGACGATATTATGAACAAACTAAATTCCTTTTTTCAAAGCGAAGGCGCCGATTCATTGCGTATCGCGGAACTCGTTCCTGAATTCAGTGATACGCTTGATATTTATCGAGAGATTAAGGATGATGTCAGCATATCAATAGCCACGCGCAAAGGGAGCGCCGCCGTCATATCCGTCTCTGTTTCAGCGCAATTCAGTGAAAACCCTACGGCGTTCATGAAATATAACATTGGACTGATAAGCATCTTTAATCCGACTATGAAAGCAAGCATCCGCGAAGAAGTCTTGCTTGACATGATGGGATATGAGGATGGAAAAGCTTTGACTTTGCGGGAGAAACACATATATACAATTGATAACATTAGATACATATTCACATTCTCCAAAAAAAGCGGAATGATAATGTTGGTTGAACAAATGCCCAAACAGGAGTTTGATTCTGGGGACATTTCTGTTCCAGAATAGGTTTAGGGGTGTCAGGTATTTAATCCCGGAATTCTTTTGGGGATAGCGCTTATGATTGGATTGTTGTTTAGAAGGAAGTAATTTGTGCTATAATCATTTACCGAAGCTTTGAAAATTAATAGGAGGTCGAAGTCATGGCAAAGGCAGTTGTTGACAGTGCAGCTTGCGTTGGATGCGAAGCTTGTGTAGGAACTTGCCCGGTTGAGGCAATAGCCATAGAAAACGGCAAGGCAAAAGTTGATGCTGATGTTTGTATTGAATGCAGCAGTTGTGTATCTGCGTGCCCGACAAGCGCAATTTCCCAATAGTTTATTTTAGCTAAGAAGCAGTATTAAAAAATCATAAGACACACAAAAAGCGGGCGGCAGATGCCGCCCGTCTTTACTTTGGCTATTTAGAGGCATAACAAATGGCTATATTAGCGGGATCAACAGAATAAAAGAGGCTTCGTATCTCAGATGAATTTGATGCGAAGTCTCTTTTTTCGGGTCTGTTTTAAGGTCAAGAATTTGAAACGAAAATTAATAACTACTATTACAGCTCCGTAAGGTTTCGACTTCAGCGCGCGTTAGTCCGGTATCCTCCATAATCTCATCAATCGGCTTGTTACGCTTCAGCATATTACAAGCTATGGCCAATATGCCTTATTGCTTCTATTGGAGCAATGGTCACGAGCTGCACTCGCCACGGTAAACAAAACTTACCCATTCCACGTCTTTGCGAGCCGCGTCTTTTTGCGGCGCGGCAATCCAGAGTCTTTTGTCTTTGTCTTTTGTCTTTGTCTCGCAACTCGCAACTATCCTACTTTCTGCAATCCCTTTAGAAATCCGATTTAATTCCGATAATAATAATAATATTAATGAAACCTCACTAAAAATGTTTCCAGGAGGATGGATTTGGTGTTGGTTTTGTAAACAAAACTAAGGAGGGTATTCAAAGATGAGGATATATCACAACATACCAGCGCTGAACGCTTATAACAACTTAGCTGTAACCCAAAACGCATTGGCAAACTCAATCAAGAAGCTGTCTTCGGGGTTGCGCATCAACAGCGCGGCCGATGACGCGGCGGGTCTCGCAATATCGGAAAAGATGAGGGCGCAAATAAGGGGCCTCGACATGGCGGCAAGGAACGCTCAGGACGGCATATCAATGATCCAGACGGCGGAAGGAGCCCTTGAGTCAACGAACTCGATCCTTCAACGTATGCGCGAGCTTTCAGTGCAAGCCGCTAACGATACCCTCACGCAACAGGACAGGGAATACATTCAGCTTGAAATTAACCAATTGAGGGATGAAATCAACAGAATAGCCACTTCCACACAATTTAACAAGAAGAGGCTTCTTGACGGAAGCGCGTCCGTGTTATGGTCTTCGGATTCACTAACCACAAAACTCTTTGTGAGAGGCGGCCTTCGCCAGATAGACCAGTTCGGACAGAAGAACGTGTCGGAAGGAAACTATAAGGTTACCATAACCGCGAATCCGGGACAAGCTGAAATACAGAAAAGCGATATCTTCAAAATCAAACATAAGAACGTTCTTTCAAACGTTACATTAAATAAACAATACGCAACCGATATTAGAGTGGATAACCTTCCTCCGGCCGACTACACAGTTCAGGTTGCTTCATCCGTTGCGGCGGGCGCCGGGTTCGCAGCTCTCCGCGCACTTTTTGGATTTGAAACCTCGAATTACACCGCGATTGTATCCAGTATGTCGGGGCCGGGCATGGGATTCAGCTTGTCGGGGCTCAGCGGCACCGCTCAGTTATCATACGAAATTACAAACGTTGACCATGTGAGCAACACCGTTACATTTAAGGCAGTCGCTCAAATACTGAGGGTTGACGGAACGTCCGAGACGTTTGTCGCTGAAAACTTACAGGTCGGCGTCGGTGACGACGTCAAAGGACGGGTAAGATGGACGGCGTTTGGAATGAGTGGAACTCTATTTTCTCTTTCCGGATTTTCCAACACGGATGATTTTAAAGTCGGGCAAAAAGTGTTAGCGGTTTTCCAACATTCGGTGACCAGCTCGATAAAGATAACCGTCTCCGCGAGAGGGCTGAATAAAGAATGGCCGGGATACTGGGACGGTAACCCGTTGCCTGGTTTAACCGCTAATTTTGTGCACGACGTTGAATTCATACTGAAGCAAACTGCCGTCATCTCGAAAGATGTTCAATTCCGCGGCTTCTATTTGAACCCGTCCAACGGAACCTTGTACGATACAAATATTATCCTGAGCCTGAAAACCGCTTTCGCCGACGTCGTTTCGGGAACTATGCTTGCAACTTTCAAAGCTACCTACATTGGGCAAACCGCTCAGTTGGATACAAGGCTCAGAGATATAGACAAGTTCTGGGATCCTAACGGAAGGTTCATGCTGGACGACCCCAAAACGCTGACGATAACTCAGGGAGACGGAAAGTCCACCACTGTGACTATCTATTCGAATGACACGATGGGAGACCTGGTTCGCAAATTCAACGACGCGATAGCGAACGGACTGGGACAGGCGGGGCTGGTGAAGGACAACGCGATGAACTTTGCGTCTTTCGTTACGACCACTGCGGCCAACACGTCGGAGTCGGTACTCGGCACAATACTTCTCCGCTCGGCGATAAACGGAATCGGCGGGACGCTGAATATCTCGGGAGACCCCGACATTATGAACGCGCTTTCGCTGAACGTCATTCAAACGCCGGTCGAGAACGAATTCTACGTGTCGATACAGGACGCGCACAGCGGCCAGCCGGTAGTGAACAATGTAAAGGTGTCGGGCAACTACGCGGTCGGGCTTATTCATCCGAACCTTGATTTCGAGTTTGACCCGAACGCTAATATGAAAGTAATGTGGAACGACCTGACGAAGAAGTATGAAACGAGGGTTACAGAAGAAGCGTACAGCACGGTAATCCATATATCGGACAACACCGCGGTATTCCAGATAGGAGCGAACGAGGGAGAGGACATGTCGATAGATATAGGGGACATGAGCACGCGGTCGCTGGGATTGCACAAAGTATTGGTAACGGACCGCAAGTCGGCCTCCCGTTCGATAACGATAATAGACACTGCGCTTACCACTTTGGCCACCCAAAGATCTAAACTGGGAGCGTATCAGAATCGTCTTGAGTATACAATTAACAACCTTACGACCGCCGCAGAGAACCTGACGGCAGCGGAAAGCAGAATACGCGACTTAGACATGGCAAAGGAAATGATGAACTTCACGAAGCTAAGCATCCTGATGCAGTCGGGTCAAGCGATGCTGGCGCAGGCGAACCAGCTGCCGCAGAATATACTGCAACTTCTAAGGTAATCATTATAAATACGGTTCGTCTGTTAATCAGGCGGACCGTTTTTTTAATGCAATGCACAATGTTCAATGTTCAATGTTCAATGAAAGACAAAAGACTTTAAAAACAGTTGCCAGTTGTCAGTTGCCAGTTGCGAGAGAAAAGATGAAAGACAAAGACTAAAGACATAAACGATTTAGTTTACACGTCATTGCGAGCGCAGCGAAGCAATCCAGAAAGCCAAAAACAAAGAATAAAGACAAAAAACGCTGGATTGCTTCACTGCAAAAAGACGCAGTTCGCAAAGACGTATAGGGCGAGGGAAAGACTTAAAGACAGTTGCTAGTTGCCAGTTGCGAGAGAAAAGACAAAGATGAAAGACAAAGATAAACGCTAAAGACTTCGGGCTGCTCAATTGTTTTTGCTTTTGTTTTTCATTGAACATTGTGCATTGAACATTGTGCATTGAAAAGGAGGTTTTATGATGCAAAGACATAGAATGGAATGGAATGGAATGGAATGGAATGGAATGGAATGGAATGGAATAAAAACAGCAATAGTACTGGTCGCGGTGTTTTTTCTGGTTTTTTACTCTTCGGCGGCGAACGCCGCCTTCGTGCCGGTGGCGGATATCATTAATGTACCGATGGATGCAACAACCAATGTGCCGCTCACCCTCAAGGGCAATGTTAGTCCTAGTAGCGCTACAAATCAGTATTTACACTGGAGCGTCAAAAACGCGGGAACAACCGGCGCGGCGTTATCCGGCGATACCTTAACCGCTACTGGAACGGGCACAGTTATAGTTACGGCGTCAGTTGCAAACGACCCGAATGGCAATTGGGAGGCGGTTTACGCAGGCCAGAATTACACAATAGCCATAAGAAGAGACGGTAGCCTCTGGGCGTGTGGAGTTAATGATAAAGGTCAGCTGGGCGACAGTACGAACATACAACGTTTAACGCTTGTCCGCGTGGGGAGTGATAATAACTGGGCAGCAGCTGATGCGAGATATCAACACACCATAGCCATAAAAAAAGACGGTAGCCTCTACGCATGGGGATATAATGGAATGGGTATGCTGGGCGATAATACGAAGATTGATAAAAACAAGCCAACACAAGTGGGATCAGCAGACAACTGGGCAGCGGCAGCTGTGGGCGGTTCCACCAACTCTGCTCACACTATAGCCATAAGAGCTGACGGCAGCCTCTACGTGTGGGGGTGTAATTATTTCGGCGAGATAGGCAATGGTTCATTAGGCGGAAGCGCACCTAACCAAACAACTCCCCAACGTGTGGGGGCACTATATGAATGGGCATCGTTTGAAGCTGGCGCTAATCACAACATAGCTATAAAAAAAGTCGGCACCCTCTGGGTGTGGGGAAGTAATCAAAACGGTCAGCTTGGTCTTGATAACTCAGGCACAGGCACACACCGTCCCTCTCCCCAACAAGTAGGCAGAGACGATGACTGGGCTACAGTTATTGCGGGCTCTGCACACAGCATAGCCATAAAAAAAGACGGCAGTCTCTGGGCGTGGGGATTTAATAATGCTGGACAGGTGGGAGATGACACGACATTAAACAAGACTACTCCCGTCTTAATATCGACGTCGAATGACTGGAAGGCAGTTGTCGCACGCTATCGACACAATTTAGCCATAAAAACTGACGGCAGCCTCTGGGCGTGGGGACTTAATAACAGTGGACAACTTGGCGATGGCACGGCTACTAACCGTAGCATACCAACACGTGTGGGTACAGCATATGACTGGGTGGTTGTTGCCGCAGGCGAAAATCACTCTATGGGTATAAAAATCGACGGCAGCTTATGGGCGTGGGGAAATAATTCTTCCGGTCAGTTTGGTGACAACACAAAGGCTAGCTGCAACGCTCCTGTACTGTTGAATGGGTACAACAAAGACTTCACCATCACGGTGAGCGAACCCTCATCGGTAACTTACACAGTGACCTTCCTTGACTGGGACGGAAACGTAATTGATACGCAGACAGTTGTAGAAGGCAATTCCGCGACGGCGCCAGCCGACCCCGTTAGAACGGGCCACACCTTCATCGGCTGGGATCCTCCGGTTTTCTCGAACATCACCGACGACCTGACAGTTAAAGCACAATACAAAATCAACACCTACACCGTAATTTTCATGTCGGACGGCGTTGAGTTCAGCTCTCAGGAAGTCGAACACGGCAAAGCAGCGGTTGATCCCGGCATGCCTACCAAGACGGGATACACCTTCACTGGCTGGATTCCTTCGGATTTCACGAACATCACCGGCGACCTAACGGTAAACGCGAAATTCGATGTCAACGACTACACCGTAACGTTTAAGGACCATGACGGAACTGTGCTAAAAACGCATACTGTATCCTTCGGTTCGGGAGCCACCGCGCCGGCGGACCCGATCAGGGAAGGCTACACCTTCATCGGCTGGGATAAGAATTTCGATATTGTCTCTGAAAACATTACCGTGACCGCTCAGTACAAACCCGACTCAGGCGACGGCTTCACCGTTACTTTTGTTGACTGGAACGGGGATGTGCTCAAGAAGGTTACGGTGTCCTCCGGCGCTGGGGCTGTTGCTCCGGCGGATCCGGCTAGGGTTGGGTATACTTTTTCGCGCTGGGACAGGGATTTCTCCGTTGTCACCGGCGATCTGACCGTGACCGCGCTTTATGTTATCAACAAATATACGGTAATTTTCATCGCGGACGGCGTTGAGATCAGCCGCCAGACAATTGATCACGGCGGTGCGGCGGCGGCGCCCGGGGCGCCTGTCAAGACAGGATACGTTTTCACCGGATGGGACAGGGATTTCTCCGTCATAACCGGCGATCTGACTGTGGCTGCGGTGTTCGTTGCCAATAAATACACCGTTGTTTTCATATCGGACGGCGCCGAGTTCAACCGCCAGACAGTCGATCACGGCAGCGCGGCAGTTTATCCCGGAATACCGGTAAAGGCGGGCTACACTTTCACCGGCTGGGATACTAACTTCTCGAACGTCACCGGCAACCTCACGGTGACAGCGCTGTTCGAGCCCGGCAACAAATACACGGTTGTTTTCCTGTCGGACGGCATCGAGTTCAACCGCCAGACCGTCGAACCCGGCGGCTCAGCGGCCAATCCTGGCGCGCCTTCCAAGGCAGGGCACACATTCACCGGCTGGGATAAGGTTTACACGAATATAACCAGCAGCATGACGGTCAACGCGATGTTCACCGCCCACAGATTCACCGTGATTTTCATGTCGGACGGCGTTGAGTACAACCGCCAGACCGTGGAATACGGCGCCGCTGCGTTCAATCCCGGGTCGCCCGTCAAGGCTGGTCACACCTTTGCGGGCTGGGATAAGATCTTCTCGAACATCACCGGCGACCTGACGGTTAACGCGCTGTTCAATATCAACCATTACACAGTGACTTTTGTCAGCTGGAACGGAGAAGTGCTTTTAAAGCAAACTGTGCCATACGGCGCGGGCGCGGCCGCCCCGGAGGCCCCTGTGAGGGATGGTCATACATTCAGAGGTTGGAGTACAGATTTCTCCCACATCACAGGCAATCTGACCGTGAGGGCGCTGTACGATACTGACAAATTCGCCGTGGCGTTTGTTGATTGGGACGGCGCAGTGCTCAAATTGCAGGTTGTGGAATACTGCTCGGGCGCCGCCGCTCCGGCTGACCCTGTGAGGGCTGGCTATACATTCACCGGCTGGGACGTTAATTTCTCCCACATCATAGGAAACCTGACGGTGACGGCGCAGTACAAAAGTAATACGACCGCCTCGTACACCGTGTATTTCGTAGCAAACCGCGTTGTGATAAACCATCAGTACGTTGAACAGGGCTCAAGCGCCATCGCTCCGGCTGATCCTGCGAGGGCAGGTTATACATTCATCGGCTGGGACAAAAACTTCTCCAATATCAGGTCAAACCTGACGGTGATTGCGCAATTCAAAAGCAACACAGCCGTCTCGCACAACGTTGTTTTCATGGCGAACAGCGCCGAGTTCAGCCGCCAGACCGTGGAACACCAAAACGACGCCGAGAACCCGGGCGTACCCGCCATGCAAGATTGTACGTTCTCCGGTTGGGATAAAAGCTATTCCAACGTCACATCGGATCTGACAGTGTCGGCGCAATTCAAAGCGATTGCAAACCCTGTTTACACAGTGATTTTCATGGCGAACGGCGAAGAGTTCAGCCGCCAGGCAGTGGAGCAGGGCAGCGCGGCGCACGACCCCGGCGAACCTTTTATGGAAGGATATACGTTCACCCGCTGGGATAAAGGATTCTCCAACATCACAGGCGACCTGACGGTGAGCGCGCAGTTCGCAATCAATACTTACACGGTAATTTTCATGGTTGACGGCGTTGTGTTCGACCGCCAGACCGTCAAACACGGCGACGATGCAATCGATCCCGTCGCTCCGGTCAAGGAAGGTTATATATTCGCAGGCTGGGACGGCGTCTTTACCAACATCAGAGGTGACCTGACGGTGACAGCGCTGTACGAGAACATAATCTACTTCGTACCGGTGACGGACATCGTCGGCGCGCCTGACACCGCCATGACAAACACGCCGCTTACCCTGACAGGTACGGTGATTCCGGATAACGCGACCAACAAGAAAATAGTCTGGGGCATCAAGAACGCAGGCGTGACCGGCGCTGCGATAACGGACGACGAGCTGACCGCCTCGGCGGCGGGCGAGGTAGTTGTCACAGCGATGATCTGGGGCGGCGTGGAGAGCAGGCAAAGATTTGCAAATTTCACCAAGGACTTCACCGTTAAGGTTAAGTCCATAGCCTCCGGCATATCGCTCAATCCTGCAACCGACATGAATTTTGGTTCGGTTTCAGAACGCTACGGCGCAGTGAATCCGCGCGCCGTGACAGTCAATAACATTGGCATCATGGCAACAGGAGCACTGAACATTGCGCTTTCCGGCAAGAACGAGTCAAGCTTCGCCGTCGACAAAACCTCAATGCCCAACATAGCAGTAGATGGAAGCGACAGCTTCTCGGTAGCGCCGATAACGGGGCTCAAAGCAGGTACATACGAAGCAACCGTAACAGTCTCGGGAGGCGCCGGCATAGCCCCGCAATCGTTCAACGTAAGCTTCACGGTCAACTCGACCTCCAAAAAAGGAGGAGGAGGGTGTAATACGGGATTTTTCTTAGGGTACGGGTTGTTGGCGCTTTTGATTCCGATTAAAAGGATTATGCATAGATACAATGCACAATGCACAATGTTCAATGAAAGATAAAAAGCAAATGCCAAAGACTTTGGAATGTCAAACGTAGCTTTGTAGGGGCGGCTTGCAGCCGCCCGCGCTAAATACTTTGAATTGCCGGATTTATGACCGTATTGGCGGCGCACATGGGCGGGACCGCTCGATTTTGATTATTTAGAGGCATAACAAGTGGCAGGTTAGTCGATTTCGATGAAAAAAGCGGCTTCGTATCTCAGATGAATTTGATGCGAAGTCACTTTTTTCAAATCTGTATTTAACCCTAAGAATTTGGAAAAAAAACTATTAATTATTGTTACAGTCCCCTAAGATTTCGACTTCAGCGCGCGTTAATCCGGTATCTTCCATAATCTCATCAATCGGCTTGTTACGTTTCAGCATATTACAAGCTATGGCTAATATGCCTTCAGCTCTGCCTTTCGCTTCACCTTCAGCCCTGCCTTTCACTTCACCTTCAGCTCTGCCTTTCGCTTCACCTTCAGCTCTGCCTTCAGCTCTGCCTTCAGCTCTGCCTTCAGTTCTGCCTTTCGCTTCACCTTTCTTTTCAGCATGGTATAACGCCTGCGCTTCATCATGGCGGGCTTTGGCTCGTAAACGCTCCAATTCGCGGAACTCCGATGAAGCAGTGACGCTGTGATATGCGCTTATTGCTTGATTCAACTCCGGCACCCCCAATGCTTCGATTTTCGATAATTCTTCTTCTGTGTCTGCTTTAAATAACGCCAACCATAACAGCAAAAGGTCATTTCTGTTAACGTCCTCAGTTACTTTGGGTAATTCAAAAAAGTGAAAGACCATTTTGTCAGTCAGTGGCTCATGGCGAGTGACTTCAATGGCTTGATATTCCGAGTTGAACTCAGGACAGCTAAACAACTGGAAGTCTACGATACTGATTACTATCGTACGCGGTAAATCTGAATACTTCCCGCCTGCAGGGAGGGCGTTCGAGAATATTCGCGCCCAATGAAAAACAGCGCGCTCCGGGAAGTCTCCTTCATCCTCTACCTGCACCTCAAGGTTCACCTGTTGTTCGTTTACCATCATGTGAATGTCCAAACGGCAAAACTTGTTTCCTAGCACCTCTGGCGGCATTTCCTGGTTCCGAATTTCAAACTGCGTGATACTCTCTAGCTTAATTCTCAGCAGATGTGCGACCAACCGCCGCAACAAATCAGGGTGTTTTATAAATAACAATTTAAAAAGAATATCGGTCTTGAATGTGTTCTTAAGTTTTGACATAGCGAATCGTCCCTCCACGCGGGTAATTATGCCACGCTTACGCCGGGATTGCAATGACCCGTTTTGACAAGAGGTTCCGTGTTGCTATGAGATGTTCAATGCACAATGCTCAATGTTCAATGATAAATCCAGCAACTCAAAGTCATTGCAGCGGGCGGCTACAATCCGCCTCTACAAAGCTTATCTTGAGCAATTCAAAGTCTTTTGTATTATATTTGTAATTTTTGTTTATCAGGTAGAGGCGAGCGCGGGAGCCGCTCTTTTTTATCATCTTGATTCGCATGTAATGTTAATCACAAATTATGCCGATTAAAGTCTTGAATCCTACGATACTCACGCAAAGAACTGCTGATTAATCTGACAAAATATAGTCTTAATGATTGGAGGCCATAATAATGAAAAGTAACGGAAGTAAACCTGCTGTATTATTGGCGATGGCGCTTACTCTGGTTTTTTGCTCGGGGGCGGCGGATGCTGACTTTGTGAAGGTGATAAGTATTGATGACGTACCGAAGAAAATAGAGGTCGGAGTGTCGTTCGACCTCACGGGCACGGTGCTTCCTATTGACGCGACAAATCAGGACATAATCTGGAACATAATTGACGACGGATCGACCGGCGCGACGTTATCCGGAGATACCCTGTTCGCTCCAAATGAGGGCATAGTAACAGTCAGAGCGTCGGTGGTAAACGACCCGTATGGAAATGACTGGGATAAGGTTTCCGTGGGTGCCGCCGGTTCCTGCTTTATCATAAGAAAAGACGACAGCCTCTGGGCATGGGGAAATAATTATTACGGTCAGCTGGGCGATGGTTCAAGGATAAATCGCAGTTATCTTGTCCAAGTGGGTACGGATAATAACTGGGATGCGGTTGTCGCAGGCGCTAATCATACAATTGGCAAAAAAACTGACGGTAGCCTCTTGACGTGGGGATATAATTCAAGCGGCCAGATAGGCAACGGCACGTCAAGCACAACAGATTTTGTCTTAAACCCCACACTTGTTGGGTTAACAACTGATTGGAAGACAATTGCCGCAGGATATCATTACACCATGGCCACAAAAACTGACGGTAATCTCTGGGTGTGGGGAAATAATCAATATGGTCAGCTGGGCATTGATACTGATGGTAAAAGCCAAACTATTCCATTTAATGTGGGGACAGGCTATAACTTGGCGTCGATTGATGCAGGTTTTGGTCACACCATAGAAATAAAAATTGACGGCAACCTCTGGGCATGGGGAAGAAATGATTATGGTCAACTGGGCAATGGCTTGACGACTAATAGTTACACTCCCGTCCAAGAGGAGACGAGTGCGAAAAACTGGGCGGCGGTTGCTGCGGGCTATGATCATACAGCAGCAATAAAAACTGACGGCAGCCTCTGGACATGGGGAAGTAATGAAAACGGTAAGTTAGGCTATGACTTGACGACTCAATGCAACTCACCAGACCAAATGGGAATGGACAAAAACTGGGCAGCGGTTACCGTGGGTCAGTATCACACCATAGCTATAAAAACTGATGGCAGCCTCTGGGCATGGGGAGGCAATTCAAAAGGCCAGCTATGTGATGGCACGACGACTAACAACAGCTCACCAAAACGTGTGGGAACTGCGAATAACTGGGTAGCGGTTTTCTCTGGTGGCGAATACTCCATGGCTAAAAAAACTGACGGCAGCCTCTGGGCGTGGGGAATGAATTCTAACGGACAGCTGGGCGATGGCACATTAGGAAATATAAACGTTGCTCCTGTACTGGTCAGTGGTTACAACGAGGACTTCACTGTTCGCATCGTTAAGGCTTTCAAGGTGACCTTCGTTGACTGTGACGGTACCGTACTTGATACGCAGACGGTTTTATACGAGGATCCTGCGACTGCGCCGCCCGACCCCGTTAGAGCCGGCCATACCTTCATCGGCTGGGATGTAGATTTCTCGAACATCACTTCAGACCTTACTGTTAAGGCGGTGTACGATACTTACACCTACACCGTAACTTTCATGTCGGACGGCAAGGTATTCAACACCCAGACCGTCGAACACGGCAAAGCGGCGGTTGATCCCGGCGTGCCTACTAAGCCTGGTTACACCTTCGCGGGATGGGATAAGGATTTCTCGAACATAACCTCAGACTTGACGGTGAACGCGCTGTTCACTGTCGGCAACTTCACCGTAACTTTTGTTGACTGGAACGAAGACGTTATCATAAAACGTACGGTTCCATACGGCATGGGAGTGACCGCTCCGGCGGACCCGGTCAGACCGGGCTATACCTTCGCCGGCTGGGATAAGGATTTCACAAGCATCACCAGCGACTTGACGGTGACGGCGACATACAATATCAACTACTACACCGTGACTTTTGTTGACTGGAACGGAGAGGCGCTTAAAAAGGACACTGTAGCCTTCGGTACAAGCGCGACAGCGCCCGCAAATCCTGCCAGGCAGGGTTATACTTTCGCGCGCTGGAACAGGGATTTCTCATTCGTCACCGTCGATCTGACCGTGACCGCGCTGTACGATCCCAACAAATATACCGTGACATTTCTTAATTGGGACGGCGCAGTGATCATTTCGTATCAGGTGGAACACGGTTTAAGCGCAACCGCTCCGGCTGACCCCGCGAGGGCGGGTTATACATTCACCGGTTGGGACGTAAACTTCTCCCACATCACGGGAAACCTGACGGTGACAGCGCAGTTCAAAAGCAATACAACCGCCTCATACACAGTGTATTTCGTAGCGAACCGCGTTGTTATAAACCACCAGACCGTTGAACACGGCGGCGCGGCCAAGAGCCCCGGTACACCGGTCAAGCAAGGTTATACGTTCACCGGCTGGGACAAAAATTTCTCCAATATCACGTCAAACCTGACGGTGATCGCGCAATTCAAAAGCAATACAGCCGCTTCGCACAACGTGGTTTTCATGGCGGACAGCGCCGAGTTCAGCCGCCAGACGGTGGAACACGAAAACGCCGCAGTGAACCCCGGCGTACCGACCAAGCAGGATTGTACATTCGCCGGTTGGGACAAAGGCTACTCCAACATCATATCGGATCTGACAGTGTCGGCGCAATTCAAGGACATTACAAACCCCGTTTACACAGTCACTTTTATGGCTAATGACAGAGAATTCAGCCGCCAGACCGTGGAATATGGCAGAGCGGCGCACGACCCCGGCGAACCTTTTAAGGAAGGTCATACATTCACCAACTGGGATAGAGATTTCTCCTTCATAACTTCAGGCCTGACGGTGGGCGCGCAATTCGTAATCAATACATACACGGTAATTTTCATGGTTGACGGCGTTGAGTTCAACCGCCAGACGGTCGAACACGGCGACGACGCAACCGATCCCGGCGCGCCGGTTAAGGAAGGTTATATATTCGCCGACTGGGACAGCAACATTAAAAACATCACTTCTGATCTGACGGTGTCAGCTATGTACGAGGAAATAATCTACTTCGTGCCGGTGACGGACATAGTCGGCGCGCCTGATACCGCCATATTGAATACGCCCCTTACCCTGACAGGGACGGTTATACCGGATAACGCGACCAACAAGAAAATAGTCTGGAGCGTTAAGGACGCGGAAAGCACCGGCGCCGTGATATTCGGCGACGCCCTGTTCAGCGCAAAGCCGGGCGAGGTAGTCGTCACGGCAATGATTTGGGGCGGTGTGGAGAGCAGGCTCAGATATGCTAATTTCATCAAGGACTTCACCGTTATAGTAAGAAACGCAATCTCCGGCATATCGCTTGATCCCGCAACCAATATGAATTTCGGTTCGGTCTCAGAACGCTACAGCGCAGTGAATCCGCGCGCCGTGACAGTCAACAACATTGGCGCCGCGGCAACGGGAGCGCTGAACATTGCGCTGTCCGGCAAGAACGCGTCAAGCTTCGCCCTCAACAAAACCTCAATGCCCAACATAGCAGTAGAAGGAAGCGATAGCTTCTCGGTAGCGCCGATAACAGGGCTGAAAGCAGGAACGTATGAAGCGACCGTCACGGTCTCAGGAGGCGCCGATATAGATCCGCAATCGTTTAACGTAAGCTTCACCGTTGAGTCGACATCCAAAAAAGGCGGAGGAGGATGTAATGCAGGATTTTTCTTAGGGTACGGGTTGTTAGCGCTTTTGGTTCCACTTAAAAAGATTAAATAAATGGAAAGTGGCGCAAATGCAATGCACAATGTTCAATGTTCAATGAAAGACAAAGAAACAAAGATTTTTGGATGTTTGGACAACGTAAAAGGTTTAACGGGTAGGGGCGGCTTGTAGCCGCCCGCGCCAAATACTTTGAATTGCCGGATTTATGCGCGTTGGGGTGGCGCCCATGGGTGACCCATGTTTGAAACCTTGATTTGCCAGATTTATGGCGCATTGGGATGGCGCACATGGATCGCTCCCACGCCAAATGCTTTGATTTGCCAGTTTTATGACGCGTAGGGGTTGCACCCATGGGCGACCCGTGTTTGAAACCATGATTTGCCAGATTTATGGCGCATTGGGATGGCGCACATTGGTCGCTCCTGCGCCAAATGCTTTGAATTGCCAGTTTTATGACGCGTAGGGGTCGCACCCATGGGCGACTCGTGTTTAAAACCTTGATTTGCCGGTTATCTGGTTTATCGCCGATATCATCGCTATCGGGCACGGGACGCCGAGGGCTGCGTCCCCTACGGTATCCACACGTTCGGCGTAGGTTGTTAGAACGACCGTGTTTGAAACCTTGATTTGCCGATTGTCTGGTTTATTAACGATATCATCGCTATCGGGCATGGAACGCCGAGGGCTGCATCCCATACGTTATCTACACGGGCGACCTATTTAATAATGGAAATTTGAAAATTAAAATACAAAAAACAAACGCCAGAGACTGTGAGGTGTCAAACACAGCTTTGTAGGGGCGGCTTGCAGCCGCCCGCGCTAAATACTTTGAATTGCCGATATTCAGGATATTAGTGAAATCTTGCTCATAACATATTGTGTTCAAAATTCTATACGACAACTATATATTGCGGTTGGATTGACAATTTTATTACTTTTGTTACAACCCCTTTCTTTACGCGGAAACTATTTTCTTCTTTCTACCCGGTTTATGGTTGATTTGCCGATTGAGTTCAAGTCTATTCATTAATCCATCTTGAAGAACTTTCGAATAACTAAGCCCTGCGTCTTTTGCGCGCATATCCAGCCATTGAGGAAGAGTCACGGCACGCGTTACGGATTTATTGTCCATTTCCTCACGGAAAAGCTTCATCCAAACATCGACAAGTACAACTGCGAGATGGACGCCGGACGCCTTATATTCTTCGTAATTCAGGTCATGAATAGGAGTTGGCGCCGGAATTTCGTCCTCATCCTGTTCCATACCCCATAAATGTAAAGACAGCGCTTCCCTGCCCATACGCAAAGCATCGTTTTCGTTTTTTCCATGCGACACGCATCCCGGTAAATCCGGAAACACCACTCCGATTCCATCAACGCCATTTTCGTAAGCAAAGAGGGCCGGGTATGTATATTTATCTTTCATCGTCTTCTTCATCTGCTTCGACAGCTCCTTTTAAAACTGAATTCCTGATTGTTTGGATATTAACATTAAGTCAAATATATGCCAATACAGAAGATATCAGCGAGCGACGAGCAAAGGCAAAAGACAGTCTCTTACCATTAAATTCCAAATATCTCATTTTTCGTAATGAACTCTAATTCTGTTCAATATTCAATGTTTTGCTTTTGTCTTTGCTTTTCATTGATAATTGTGCATTGAGCATTGCCTTTTTCTCCCCTTCACAAATACCCATAAAAAGCTTAGAATGACATTATAGCGCTGCTCGAAACCGCAAAAAAGAAGGCGGGGAAATATAAACAGGAGGGAAAGATATTGTCCAATGAACTGAAAGTAAGCGTGGAAGTCATGGCGCGGGGGCTTGCGATGTATCACGCTATTTTTGCAAACGAGGCTGTTGATATGCTGGGAGAGGAACAGGGAACGGAGCTGGTCGGCAGAGTCGTCGCCAGATTTGGCAGGGAGCGCGGAAAAAGGATTAGGGAATGCTCGGATGCAAAGGGAGAAGCCCCTACCCTAGCCTCCATGAATAAAAATTACGACCTGCCTTTGTCCGCTGCGTGGGAGTCGGTCAAATTTGAGGACGGGAGCGATATAACATATTGCCCCATGTGCGAGGAATGGAAGAAAATGGGCATGATAAAGGAAGGAAAACTTTACTGCGCCGTTGACGCCGCAATGGCCGAAGGTTATTCAGACAGGCTTGTTTTCAGAAGGGAATGCACCCTCATGGACGGGGATGCTTGCTGCCGGCACAGGTACAAATCGAAAACTAAGGGAGACAATTGATGAAAACTTTCGGAAAAATAATTTCTTTACTGATGCTTCCACTGATAGCTGAAATCATATACGGCGCGCTGATGTCGTATTTTTACAAAGCGCCTCCTATTTGGGGGTTTGAAACTACTATTTTTCTTTACGGCTCGTTTTTCATGCTCGGCTCGGGCTATTGCCATCTGGAAAAAAAACACGTGGCGGTAGATGTTATTATTCATCACGTCAAGCCAAAGACGGCGCGCGCGCTTTCCATATTTGCGGAAATAGTAGTCTTGTTTGTTGTTATAGTAATGCTTTATATGAGCGCCCAATCCGCCTATAAATCAATTATGATACGCGAACGCTCGATGCACCAAACTCCTTTTAACCCTGAGATATGGTGGTACAAATGCGTTATCCCGATATCATGCGCTCTGGTATCGTGGCAGGCTTTCAAAGATATCAGGGGGCTTATCACAGGAAAAGGGCTCGCTAAAGACAGGCAAAAGAAAGAAGGCGCCAATAATGCCGCGTGAATTCTATCCGCTCCTTATGTTTATCGCGCTTTTCATTTTTTTGATGCTGGGGGTTCCGATAGCTTTCGGTTTGGCTGCAGTGGCGATAATTTTTTCATACTTCCTTTGGGGATTCAGTTCACTTAACATTTTGATATCAACAACGTGGGGGGCAATGAACAATTTCGTCATAGTGGCGGTTCCGCTCTTTATATTCATGGCGTATGTACTTCAAAAAACAAAAGTTGTGGACGACCTTTACGGCGCCATATTCAAATGGTCTGGCGGCCTTAGAGGCGGGCTGGCCATCGCGACGGTCATAGTGGGGGCAATTCTGGGCGCGGTATCCGGCGTCGTCGCCGCAGGAGTTATCGGGCTGGGATTGATTGGGTTGCCGCAAATGCTGAAACATGGATACGACAAAAAATTGTCCCTCGGCAGCGTGATGGGGGGCGGTACCCTTGGGCAGTTGATACCTCCAAGCACAAACATGGTGCTTTATGGCTGCGTGACAGGGGTTTCAATAGGAGGGCTTTTCGCCGGAGGCATGATGGCGGGAATTATTCTTGCAGCCATGTACATAATGTATGTAGTCATAAGAGGGCTTATTAACCCCAATTTTTGCCCCGCTCTGCCAATCAATGAAAGGGCGACGTGGAATGAAAAACTGATATCCTTAAAGAATTTTATTTTACCGGCTCTTCTTATTATAGTTGTTCTCGGGTCCATACTCAAAGGCGTGGCATCGCCGACTGAAGCCGCGGCGTTCGGCGCAGGCGGGGCGCTTTTGATAGGATTGATAAACCGCCGCCTGACATGGAATATAGTTTACTCCTCATGCTATGAAACCCTGACAATAACAGCAATGGTAGGCTGGATGATGATTGGGGCGGGGACGTTCGGCTCGGTTTTTTCCGGATTGGGAGGCAACACGCTCGTCTCCAATATTGCGATGAACATGCCGGGCGGAGCGAATATGGTATTTTTGGTGTTTGCCTTATTCATTTTCTTCCTTGGGATGTTCCTTGAAACGAACGCGATAATTCTTCTCGCGGCGCCGATTATGGCGCCTATATTGGCGAAATTGGGGTTCGATCCTCTTTGGGTGGGGCTTGCTTTCAATATCCTCCTTCAAACCGCTTACCTGTCGCCTCCATTTGGGTTAAGCCTGTTTTATCTTCATGGAGTCGTTCCTCCCGGGATAAATTTGATGGATATATATAAATCAAGCGTCCCTTTTCTGGCGATGCAAATAGTAGGCATAACGTTAATAACTATTTTCCCGCAAATAGTTTTATGGCTGCCTAATTACTTGAAATAAAACTAATGCAGTTTTAATTTAAAATCAAATTTTCAAACTGAATTATTGTAAAATGAAATGACAGTACTATACTTGAAAGGCAGGAGAGATGAAGAATGAAGAAAATACTCATAGCTTTAGTTTTGATATCCATTTTTGCCACATCAGCTTCCGCAGCGCTAAATTGGCGCATCGTATCTCATGCGATGCCAGGGACTATTCAGCATAAAATTGTTGAGGATTTTTGCGAGACGGTAAAAACTATTTCCCAAGGGGAGCTCATAATTGAACCTTTCTCGGCGGGCGTGCTTTTCCCGGTATTCGAGTCTTTTGATAATATAGCAAATGGCGTGGTCGAGATGGGCTCGGTATACGGCGCGTATTGGCCGGGCAAACACCCGGGGTTCCTGCTGACGACGCGCCCGGGCTGCCCGCTGAGCACATTCGCCGAGGGCGCGTACCTTGACGAAAAACTTGAGCCATTTTTTGCCAATATATACAAGAAATTTGGCATTCAGCACCTTGGGCATCTTATGGTGAGCCCCATCTATGAGCAATTGATGTCCGTCGTTCCTGTAAACTCAATAGCGGATTTGAAAGGGAAAAAAATTCGTACATCGGGCATAGGCGCCCTCTATTATGAAGCGCTCGGCGCCACTCCTGTGGGCCTTCCCGCGCCGGAAATTTATCCCGCGCTACAGACAAAGAATCTGGATGCTGCGGAATGGACGTTCTGGGATGACAACATGCGGATGAACTTTCACGAGGTCGTTAACTACGTTGTAGACCCCGCTTTCCAGAACGGAACATGCGAATATTACCCGCTTGTGGTGAATCAGGACAAATGGGACAGCCTTTCACAGCACCTTAAAGATGTCGTTATAGTAGCCCGTGACCGCGCGCGTTACCATTCAGCCATGGTATACGTGACGGAGATGATTTCGCGCGAAAAGTGGAGAGCGCTGCCGAATATCACAATAGTAAGATGGAGCCCGGAAGATGAAGCAACGGCAAGATCCGTAGGGCAAAAACTCATAAAGGACGAATGCGAAAAGACCGAAGAGGGGAAATGGTACCTTCAAGTTTACCGCGATACTCTTTGGGAACTCGGATATAAAGACGAGGCCAAAAATCTGGGATACGAAGAAAAGAAATAATTTAGGATAAAGGGTAAACGGTACGCTGCACCCGGCGTACCGTTTGTTTCTTACGCGGAAACTATTTTTACAATACATTGGGAGTGATATACATGGATATTACGAGAGAGAACGCTTTATCGCTATTGCTAAAACACAATAGCGACGTGAAACATGCTCTCGCAGTGGAAGCAACTATGAGATTTTTCGCTGAAAAAATGGGGGGAGACCCGGATCTTTGGGGATTCGTCGGAATAATCCACGACATAGATTGGGAGTTATGCGAAAACGACATATCAAAACACTGCAATCTGGCGCCGCAGATTTTGAGAGAGGCCGGTCTCGGCGAGGATATAATTCACGCCGTGCAGTCGCACGGATACGGAGCGTGTACGGATGTGAAGCCTGAAAACGATATGGAAAAAACCCTATTCACTATCGACGAGTTAACGGGACTGATAATAACAGCAGGGCTCGTGCGGCCAAGCAAATCCCTGTCGGACCTTGAAGTCCCATCCGTCAAGAAAAAATGGAAGGACAAAGCGTTCGCAAAGGGAGTAAACCGCGAAATAATACTTAAGGGAGCGGAAACAATGGGAAAGCCCATCGAAGAGATAATTGAGTGGGTTATACTTGCTCTGCGCCCTGTTGAAAAGGAAATAGGGTTTTAAATATGAATATAAGATTTTTAGGCGCCGCTGGAGAAGTGACAGGGTCGGCGTACCTTATTGAATGCGCAGGGAAAAAAATTCTCGTTGAATGTGGAATGTTTCAGGGAAAAAGCGAGAATGATAATTCCATCCCGTTTCCGATACTTCCTTCAGCAATTGACGCAGTTTTACTCACACATGCACACATGGATCATTCAGGTCGTATCCCGCTTCTTGTAAAAAACGGGTTCAAAGGCAAAGTTTGGGCAACGACTCCAACAAGAGAATTAATCCCGATACTGTGGCACGATAGCGCGCGATTGATGCAGGAGGACGCTGAATGGGAGACCCGCAAAAACTCAAGGAAGGGGCTTGGCCCCGTGGCGCCGTTGTACGACGAAAAGGACGTTGAGAAAGCTATCAAGAAGCTTCGCTCCATAAGTTATGACGAAAATATTGATGTGCTGCCGGGAATTTCAGTGCGCTACCGCGACGCCGGACATATTATCGGAAGCGCGATGCTTGAAGTGACGATTAATGAAGGAGATGAAACAGTAAAGCTCGCTTTCAGCGGAGATATAGGTCCAATGAAAGCAGTCATGGAACGGAGCCCTGCAAGCCTGAGCTCAGCGGATTACGTGATAATGGAATCCACTTATGGGGATAGGAACCACAAGTCCCAAGACGAAACGAGGCAGGAATTTAGGGATGCGGTATCAAACGCTATACGCTCGGGAGGAAAAGTGCTGATTCCGAGCTTTGCTGTTGACCGCACACAACGCATCCTCTACGAAATCTGCCTTATGCAGGACGAGAATATCATCCCAAAAAATATACCAATTTATTTGGATTCACCAATGGGCGCGAAAGCTACCGCTATCTACAAAGCGCACGTAGACTTTCTTTCAACCGAAATCCAAAACTACATAGCCTTGGAAAATGATCCATTTTCTCCTGATGGGCTTCAAGTTGTGGCAAGCGTAGAGGAATCCAAAAAGATTAATGAAGTAAAGTGCGCAATAGTCATTGCAGGCAGCGGAATGTGCAACGGCGGCAGAATCGTTCATCACTTAAAACATGGGCTATACGACAATAATAACCACGTTATTTTTGTAGGGTACCAGGCTCAGGGAACTTTAGGCCGCAGAATTGTCGACGGGCAGAAATTTGTTCGCGTGGCCGGAGAAGAAGTTCGAGTGCAAGCGAATATTCACACTATAAATGGATTTTCCGCGCATGGCGACCAGGATGACTTGATTGACTGGGCGCATAATTTTAAGACTAATCCAACGTATGTGATAACGCACGGGGAGCCTGAATCATCAATTGCCCTCTCAGAGAAACTTAAATCTGCGGGGAATAAAACCTTTGTCCCGAAACGCGGAGACATCCTTGAATTGATTTCGAGCGGCGTACAAACTGTTCTTCTGCACCACGCAAGCGAAAAGCAGAAGTTGGAAGCTAATATTAAAGCAGCTCTTAGAGATATAACGAGAATAGCGGAGTTAATCGAAGAAAACTTAACGGAGAATAATGTAGAGTCGCTGACGCCGCTTATTTTATCGACAAGGACGTTGTTGGAAACAGCTAGAAAGACAGGGATTAGGGATTAGGAATTAGGGATTAGAAAAGACAAAAACAAAAACAAAAGAGCGGATGTTTGGGCAACGTAGAAGATTTAACGTGTAGGGGCGGCTTGTAGCCGCCCGCTTTATATGGCTTTGAGTTGCTGGATTCATACCGCTTAAGTCAAAATGCTTAACTGTCGCGCTTGATTTAAGAAATATTCCTCAACGATTTTTTTGTCTATTTGTTTGATTAAAATCGGGTCGTCTAAAAATGCGGAGACTTTCACAAGGTTTTTGCCAAGCTGCAGATAGTTAATCGGGCTGTCAAATTTCTGGCGCGCCAGCTTAAGTAAAGTTACAAAATTATAATTATACTTTTGATTTATCTCAAATAAATCAAAATAATCTCTTCCTCTGGCTTTTTGAGCGAGGGTAAAAGCTTTATTGACGGCAATGTCAAGAACGCTGTCCACTGCCAAGTTGCCAAAACTCACGCCTGTTTCTATGCGCGGAAATGGATAATAGGTAAATTCAACCTTTAGAGGCTGCCCTTTGCCATAGTTCAAAAAAAACAAATTACGATTGAAAGATTGCTGATATTGCAAGGTATTTGCTCCATAATCGCGCATACGGGACAGCAAAAACTGATTTAACTCGACGGCGTCAAATTCATTTTCAGCGAAAAAATCAAGATCCTCGCTAAAACGATGCTGAAGGTAGAACTTGCATAAAGCAGTACCGCCAGAAAAATAAAACCGCCCGAATAGTTGCGGCTCTGCGCCGACAAATTCAAGAAATCGAATCTGTTCTTTAGCAAGCAGGCTTTTTGTCATAAAGAATAAACTCTAAATAGTTTCTGGTATCATTGTCAATTTCTAAAAACGGTAAATACTTTTCTACTTTGGCGCGCAGAAGCGTTTCTCCCGGCTCCAAGCCAAAATTGAGCAGTTGCTCCAACTGCCATATTTCGTACTCGTCAGAAGTCATATCGAAGCGTTTAGTATCAGTAGACCAATTCCTCATAATTTATTATTATATCAGATTGCGAAGGTCAGGAGACCGAGTGCCGTGGAGGTCAGGAAGACCGGGAGCGGCCGAAGGTCAGGAGACCGAGTGCCGCGAAGGTCAGGAGACCGAGTGCCGCGGAGGTCAGGAAGACCGGGAGCGGCCGGAGGTCAGGAAGACCGGGAGCGGCCGGAGGTCAGGAAGACCGGGAGCGGCCGGAGGTCAGGAAGACCGGGAGCGGCCGGAGGTCAGGAGACCGGGAGCGGCCGGAGGTCAGGCGTCATTGCGAGCGCAACGCGGCAAAAGCTCCACCTGATATGCTTTACCATAAAGACGAATATAAGTGTTTTTGGGCTTTTATTCGTGTGGTTCGTGGTTAATTATTTTTTGCTTTTGCTTTTGCTTTTGCTTTTGCTTTTCACTTCACACTCCATACTGCTTTTCTCCCCTCCATACCTAAGTTCATGAAATTTTTCGGACATCCTGAATGGAATGACGTCATCGACATGGGCATACTTTTTTTTCAAGAGGTGGGCGTTGATGAAAGCTTTGTTCTCAAGATAGAGATACGCAAGAAGATGATTTTCGTCGTCATATTTCACCGTGTCATGTTTCATGAAAACACGCCGCCCTTTAAATTTCTCGGCAAGAAACGATTTGGCGCTCTCGGACTTTTCGGCGTCCAGCTTTATACCAATGAGCCTGACTATGGTATCGTCGCTCAGTTGCACAAGCTCCGTGGAAATTATCTTGCGGACGCTATATAAGACAACCTGCTTCACTGCTCCTTCCGCGTCTATTTTAGAACCATATTGCAGTTTTTTTACGTCTATTTTTTTGTCAAACTTATGAACGTCATAAAACTGATATGGAAGTTCTGATATTAGTGATGACAGCTGTTCACGCGATGGAAGTTCGGTATCAAAAACGACCCGAAGTTCCGATTGCGTGTCCGTGCTTCCGAGCCTTTTCTCAATGAGCGGGATGTAAGCGGCGTTTATCTCGTAACTCACTGAATTGCGCCCCAAAGCTTTCGCGGTTTTCGCCGTCGTGCCGCTTCCGGCAAATGGATCAAGCACGGTCTCCCCCGGAAACGAAAACATTTTAACTAGGCGGCGCGGTAATTCTTCGGGGAACATCGCCAGATGTTTATCCTGTTTCGCGCCCGGAAACGTCCAATGTCCTGCAAAATATGTATTCCATTCTTCCGGTGTCATTTTAGCCGCGTTTTTTTGATCGAGAGCCGGTATTTTTGCATTGCCGGACTTCTTGAACAGAAGGATATATTCGAAGTCAAGTTTTACTATTCCGTTGCGCGGAAACGGGTAACTGCCCATTACGCTCCCGCCGCCGCTTGTATGAGTTGTCGTTGACTTTCGCCATATGATTTGCCCCATGAAATCAAAGCCAAGAGTCTCGCAAAATTGAATTACCTCACTGTGAATTGGAATCACCTTGTACCGTCCGTAATATACGCTCCGCGCAAACTGGTCGCCTATATTCACACATAGACGGCAACCTTCGTGCAGGACGCGGAAACACTCCCGCCACGCAAGGTTCAGATGATTTATGTAAACTTCATAGCTGTCGTTGAAGCCGATTTGATTGTCACCGCCGTAATCCTTCAGCTGCCAATAAGGAGGCGATGTTATTATCAGGTCGATGCTTTTGTCGGGCAGAATCCTCATGTCGCGGCAGTCTCCGCAAATAACGGTATGAATGGTTTTTTGAAGCATTGAGATTGCTCCCATCTTTAAAAATAATCAGGCAGAATTATTCAGGCGCTGGCAATGAAAGCCATTTCCCCCAATCAAAACGCAATAACCCGCTTGCTACATATATGCTCATTAGAATTACAGGAGCATATTTCCCAGCTGAAACTGCTGTTAAAAACATCAGCGAAAAAACAAAAACAAATTTTAACCTGTTGGCATACCCTTTCCTTAGTGTCTTAAGGTTGCCGTAAGGAACTTTTGAGACCATGAGAATTGACAATGAAAACATCAATAATGCTGCAATAATCTGATTAATATCTATACCCGCAATAATAAAGGACGAGATGAAAAGCCCCGCTGCCGGTATAGGTATCCCCTGGAAAGACCCGGCCGAGTGCACCACGTTGAATCTGGCAAGCCGCAATCCGCCGCAAAGGGAAAATAAACATGCGGCAATAACGCCCGTAATCTTTATGTCCTGTAAATACGCGCCATAAAACAACAATGCGGGCGCGGCGCCAAAACTTACGACATCCGCAATGCTGTCAAATTCAATGCCAAATTGTGTCCCGCCGCTGAGCATTCTTGCCACAACCCCGTCCATGAAATCAAAGAACACAGCGGCAAATATCGCCCATCCCGCTTCGGCATAATATCCGTGAAAGGACAAAACCAGCGAAATCACGCCGGATATTATGTTGCCGCTCGTAACCATGTTTGGTATTATTTCGCGCCATGTCAGGGAACTTTTCTTTCTTCGCGGCTTAAACTTAAGAAATTTTAAATTCATTCTCCCACTCCCGCAATTATTGATTTTCCAGCGAGTACTCTATCTCCGATTTTAACTTTTACCGTTGCATTAACAGGAAGATAAACATCGACTTTTGACCCCAGCTTTATCATGCCGTATCGCTCCCCGCGCGCTAAGCTGTCCCCAACCCTGCGTCTGCATACTATACGCCGCGCCAGAAGCCCCGCTATCTGAACCAGCAATACCGCTCCATGCTGAGTCCTCAAGCCTACGTAAAAACGCTCGTTTATTTCGGACGCCTTGCTGGAAAACGCTGCGATTTTCTTGCCGGGAACGTAATCCATATACTCAATCACGCCTTCACAAGGCGCTCTATTTACATGCACGCTAAACGCGTTCATAAATATGCCTATTTTCAGAGATTCTCCCGCAAACTCGCGCGTCGCAGGAGTTATTTCAACAACCTTACCATCCGCAGGGCTGACAAATAATCCGGCGCCGCGCGGGACATCGCGCTCAGGGTCTCTGTAAAACCAAATAATAAGGCCGGTTATACAACACATCAACATCGCCGGTAACGGATGTATTAACATGGTAATTCCCGTAATTAGTACTGATCCTAAGATTGCCGGTCTGCTGCCTTGTGCAAATTTCATTCGGGACTCTCTCCTTCAATTATCGGCAATGTGAGCGAATTGTGCAGATTTGTATTTTCTGTATCGTCTGTTTTCTCCCCGTCTTCTTCCGGGATTCTTGCGGAACTGTTCCTCACTACACTGCAGTCGACAACGCTATCTCCATCATCGAGCCTCATGGTTATCGAGCCTTGCGCCATACGGCTGAGAAGGCGCACATCCGCGGCTGCCACACGAATAATTCTTCCTCTCGCTGTTATTGCCATAATTTCATCGTGCTCTCCAACCGACCAGCAACCCACAAGTTTGCCCGTCTTAGAACCAAGCAGCATCGCGCGGACGCCGGAAGTTCCGCGGTGATGAGCTGTATAGTCGCTGAATAAACTGCGTTTTCCAACTCCTTTTTCGCTTATCACCAACACATAACGATTATCCTCGACGACATCGCAGCTTATGACTCTGTCTCCTTCCGCAAGCCTCATTCCGATAACGCCACGCGCAACTCTCCCCATTGCCCTGAATTCTTTTTCGGATACCCGAAGGCACTGAGCTTTTTCGGTCATGAGCAGCAGGTCATTCTCTCCGTTCGTCAAGCGAACCTGAGCTATTTCATCCCCGTCATCCAGCGTTATAATGCGCCTTGGACGCGAAGAATCCGACATTTCCGACATTTCGAGGCGTTTAGCTATTCCGTTGCGGGTAATGAAGAATCCGAAATTCAAATCGTTGAGTTCTCCACCATGAAGCTCAACAACTCGTTCTCCCTCTTCTAGGGGAATAATGCGGCTTATGAGCTTTCCTTTTCCGGTCTTGGTCTCAGGAATAAGATGTCCTTTGAGCGTGAGTATTCTACCTTTTGAGGTGAAGAACCAGACGTCATTATGAGTATGAGTGACAGTAACGCTTGCCACTGCATCCTCTTCCTGTATTACAGCCCCTTTTCTTCCTTTCCCTCCGCGCCCTTGAGTTTGATACTCGCCAAGGTTCTTACGGCGAAGATACCCGTCCTTCGATAGCACCACCACGATATCATTTTCCGGAATATAAGCTTCCACGGACATGTTCTCATCGTAATCCGCGACTATCTCTGTGCGGCGCTCATCCCCGAATTTCCCGCTTATCTCAATGAGTTCCTTTTTTATGACTCCATCCAAGAGCTTGGCATCCGCCAAAATCGCGCGCAACGACATAATATCGGCTCTCAGCTCCGCAAGTTCCTCATTGAGTTTATCCCGCTCAAGTCCCGTCAGGCGCTGCAGCCTCATTTCGAGAATTGCCTGCGCTTGAATTTCAGAAAATTCAAGCTTTGAAACTAAAGACGCCTTAGCTTCAGCAGCGGTCTGCGAGCCGCGAATTATCGATATTACTTCATCTATTATATCAAGCGCTTTCACAAGCCCTTCAACAATATGTTCCCGCGCAAGCGCTTTATTGAGCCTGAACTGCGTCCGCCTTCTTATAACTTCGCGGCGATGATTTATAAACACTTCGAGAGTCTGCCTCATCGACAGCTCCATCGGCTGGTTGTTGACCAGGGATAAATTAATAACTCCAAATGTCTGCTGCATTTGAGAGCGCTTATATATCTGACGCTGAACCAGGTCGGCGTCGCCGTCCCGTGAAAGCTCGACCACTATGCGCATACCGTCGCGGTCGGATTCGTCCCTGATATCGCTCACTCCGTCTATATGCTTCTGTTGAACGGATTCGACCATTCCTTCTATGAGCGTCGTTTTGTTTACCATATACGGTATCTCGGTTATCACGACAATTTCCTTGCCGCGTTTTATTTCCTCGGTGTGCATACGCCCGCGCATTACTATGCGCCCGCGCCCTTTAGTATAAGCGTCGTATATCCCCTGACGGCCTAAAATCAGGCCGCCTGTCGGAAAATCCGGGCCGGGCATCCTGGCCAAAATCTCGTTTATATCGAATAACTCCTCCTCCGTATCAAGCATATATAGGAGCGCATCGACAACCTCTCTTAAATTATGTGGGGGAATATTCGTCGCCATGCCCACGGCTATCCCGGAGCTTCCGTTAATAAGCAGGTTTGGTATTTTTGACGGCAGGCACAGCGGCTCGTCAAGCGATTCGTCGAAATTTTTACCCCAGTTCACCGTATCCTCGTCTATGTCGGCCAGCATGAGTTCTCCGACCTCGTGCAGCCTCGTTTCGGTATAGCGCATCGCGGCAGCGCTGTCGCCGTCTATCGAGCCAAAATTCCCCTGACCGTCTACTAACCTGTATCTCAAGCTGAAAGGCTGCGCCATTCGCACCATAGTTTCATATATGGCGCTGTCTCCGTGAGGGTGATACTTTCCCATAGTTTCTCCGACAACGCGCGCGGACTTTTTGTAAGCGGTATTGTGCTTCAGGCCAAGCTCCATCATTGAATAGAGAATTCTGCGCTGGACTGGCTTTAACCCGTCTCTCGCGTCAGGAAGAGCTCTGCCCACAATAACGCTCATTGCGTAATCTAGATAGCTATGTTTAATTTCGTCGACCAACGGCAAAGGTATTACGCGGTCGAAAAGCGAATTGCCTTTTTTTTCCTCTGTCATGTACTTTTCTCCTCGGGAGTTTCTGCGGTTTAAACCAAAGTTATATTTTAACATGAAGCGCTTATATTTGGGCATCATTAGTCGGGAATTATTGCAGTTTAATATTTAATTTATGATTATCTTGACTCTTTTACATAAAGGTATAAAATTGCATTACCACATTATCATAGAGGAGGATAATAAATGAAATATTCAAAAATGTTTAACAAAAGAGTTTTTGCGTTTTTAGTCTTAGCGTTTTACCTGCTTTCGCCGGTAACTTCATGGGCGTGCACTTCCATGATCGTCGGTAAGAATGCGTCAACAACGGGGCGCGTATTATTCATGCGCACGGAGGACTCGCAACCCAATAATTCCAAGAAGTTCATAGTCGTCCCGGCTGGCTTCTATAAAGCGGGCGTCAATTATAAATTGCTGGCAAACAGCAATTTCGAATGGACGTTCTCCCACGACAGCTACAAGTTCACCGCGGTACCGGATACGACCAGGTCAAGCGCCGGCGTCATAGGCTCCGAAACGTCATCAAAAGATCTGTTGCCGCATTGGGAGGACGGGTACCATTTTGCTTTCGACGCGGCGGGGATAAACGAAAAGGGATTTGCTGTCACCGCCACCACGACGACAGGGTTTAGAAGCGGCACGGGAATAACCACCGGTACCCAACTCTGGACTGAACAAACGATGGCGAAGGTGCTGCTCGCTGAAGCCGCTAACTGCCGCGAAGCGATGGACGTCGTCGATAAGCTGCTGAGCTTGGACGTGGGTACGAATTTAGGCTGGCAGGGCATGGCAAATGAAATGATCCATATGGCCGACCAGAACGAGGCGTGGATACTCGAGGCGGTGGGCAGATATCACTATGTCGCAAGCCGCGTGCCCGACGATTGTTTTTCCGTGTCGGCTAACGCCATGCAGCACCAGTTCTTTGACGAGAATGACCCCGTAAACTTCAGGAGCAATTTTAAACCTGTGACGTACGCGGAGGATAGAGGCATCGCAAGATACCAGTACGACGATAACGGCGTTAAGAGGGTCAACATCTCGCTCACCTATGGACCGACCAGCATAAGCGGCGTGAACGGCGAGGCCAACACGTACCGCAGATGGCGCGGCATGAGCGTTTTCGCTCCTTCCTTGGGTCTCAACGTTTTGACTGAAGGAGATTATTACGGAGGAGGAAGAACAGCTGCTACCTCCAGCGATATTGCCAAGACCTACCCGACTTATGTAAAGCCGGACAAGAAAATATCGCCGATGGATGTAGCTTGGTTGCAGCGCGACCGTTACGCGGGTACGCCGTTCGACCAGACATACTCCCCGCAGTACTTAAACTCCAATAACGGCGAGGTTCGCGAGGGCACGACAGCTGCCGGAATAGTGACCATTCTTCCCCCCGGAAGCAGCGCGCCGACTCCGACAGCTGCTAATGCAGCGGCTATTCGTACCATCGGGTACTTTACACAACAGTTCACGCACGTCTCCGACATCGGTTCTGGCGGCGGAATACCGCCGGAAATAGGCGGACGCATGTTCATCGCCATGGCCGCGTCCGAGACCTCGGTTAATATCCCGTTCTACGGAAATATCACGGATACTCACCCGAGACACAAGTTTAACATTACAGCGGTCAACTCCGCCACTACAGGCAACGGTATAAATACCGTGCCGCCGTACGAACCAAACAGCGCTTACTCAATTTTTGCCCACTTGGGATATCTCGCGCGCGGCGACAGGAAAAACTACGTAGCGCCGATTAAGGCATTCTGGAGCAACTACGAGAAAAAGCTCAACGAAGATCAGGATAGCGTCATCGAACCGGAGCTGCTCAGGCTGTACAATGATGTGAGCCCAGCTGCGTCCGCCAAGTTTGCGACAGACTACCTCATCGCAATATCCGACAGGGCGTTCCGCGCGGCGGAAAAAATCCACGACGCACTCGTATTACATATGGCGACAGCGCCGAACACGCTCTTCAAGATCCCCGCGGAATTGCTTGAGGAGACCGTCAACGATTCAGCTCTCCTGAACCCGAACGCCGGCGACGTGAAGGCCGCCGGATTGGCGCAGAGCGGACTCGGCCTGCTGACGCGCGACGACGGGAACGTTAAAATTACTACGGTCCCTGCGATGGCTGTGGTCACTGTAGTTGGAGCGCCTAAATGCTCGCTCGGAGTTAAAGCGGAGATTACTCTGAAGCCCGAGCAGGTCGCTGCGAAGCAAACTGCGGCGAAGCTGCTATACGAGACTGAGCTTAGCGGCATAGAATTTTCTAAATTCGGCGGTTTGGACAATTTCATGAAAAGAGTTACGTTCAATATCGCTAACCAAGGCGGAGGCAGCTTGGGTGTTACGCTATCAGACGCGATTGAAAAAGGAATCGCCACTGTAACGCTGACCTCGGGCGGCGCCATAGTTGCTCTTGAGTACATTCTTGCGGATGGCCCGGGAAACTCAGGGTTTTATAACGACAAACTGGTATACTTCGACGGAACTACTGACGGAGTCCTGAACGGCACTGTATGGACATTTACTCCAACCACATACACAGCGCCGGGCGACTGTCACGAACACGGATGTAACGCAGGATTGGGCTTCATTGTGTTACTTTTGGGTATTATACCGTTTGTTTTAAGAAGAAAATAAGTATCAATTTTAAGGGGCGGAAAAACCGCCCCTTTTTAACGCAATGAACATAGTGAAGACTTATAACAACGCCGTAGGGGTCGCAGCCCTCGGCGACCTGTGTCAGATGCTTTGATTTGTCAAATAAGAAGTTCGTAGGGGTCACGCCCATGGGCGACCCGTGCCAAATACATTGAATTGCTCATAGTTATGCGCGTTGGAGACGCGCCCAGCGCCAAAAACTTTGAAACGTAGCAAATTAACTTTGTAGAGGCGGAATCTTGCCGCCTTTGCCAAAAACATTACGAAAGAAGGTTATATTATGAGTTTATCAAAAAGAAGAATCCTCTCGTTAGCAATTCTCGCGGTTTATCTGCTTTCACCGGTAACTTCATGGGCTTGTACTTCCATTATCGTCGGAAAGAACGCGTCCACTACGGGACGCGTTTTGTTTGCCCGCACTGAGGACTTAAACCCTAATAATCCCAAGAAGTTCATAGTGGTTCCCGCCGGTTTCTTCAAGAAGGACATCAACTATGCGCTTCAGTCCAACGGTTTTAATTTTAAGTTCTCTCACGACAGCTACAAGTACACTGCTGTGGCGCATACGACCAGAAACGGAACAGGGGTAGGCGGCCTTGGCTCAGAGGCGACCTCGAAGGATTTGGGAGTATCTGCAGCCGCTCCCGGCTCGCTCCTATACGGGCTTACCCCTCCGCCGCTTTACGAGGATGGGTACTATTTCACTTTCGACGGCAGCGGAGTAAATGAAAAGGGACTTGCTGTGTCGGCCACAACCACTAACAATTTCAGAAATGTTGCACCCGACAAACTTGGCAGCTACACCCACGGCAATAGTAGATGGACGGAACATACAATGGCAAAGGTGCTGCTCGCTGAGGCCGCCAATTGTCAAGAGGCGATGGACGTTATCGATAGGATTCTTAATACGCAGGCTGTGGACGGAACATATCATGGTTCGTCAAGCGAAATAATCAAAGTAGCGGACCAGAACGAGGCGTGGGTAATCGAGTTCATCACCAGAAGAAATTACATCGCAAGCCGGGTCCCCGACGATTGTTTTATGGTGTTCGCCAACGCGATGACGCACAAATTCTTCAACAAAGCTGACACCGCAAACTTCAGGAGCAACTTTGACCCCGAACAATACGCAACAAGCCACGACGTCGCAAGATTTGAATTTGACGAGAACGGCGTAAAAAGGATCAACATAGCGCTCACTTTCGGCGGGACGCCTTCCGCCACCGGAGGCTCACAGCACAGCCGCTACAACGCGTATCGTTTCTGGGGCGGCATCAGCATGTTCAAGCCTTCATTGGGGCTCCAGGCTCTGACTGAAGCGGAATATTACGGAGGCGGCGGGACGAACCTTACATCCGGCGACACCGGCAGGACATACCCGAATTACCTGAAACCGGACAAGAAGATATCGCCGATGGACATAGCTATGATGCAGCGCTACCGTTACGCAGGCACGCCTATTGACGTGGAATTCTACCCGCAGTACATACATCCCACAACCGGCGCTGAGTTACGCGAGGGGCATGGAGACGACTTCTCATTTTGGGGACTTGGCACCGGCCCGATAGCGATGCGCTCGATAGGATACGTAACAGCTGGGCATACGCACATTTTCGATGTTGGGGGCAATTTGCCTCCGGAAATTGGCGCGCGTTTTTGGGTTGGCTTGTCCGCAGCCGAGACCTCGGTCAACATCCCATTCTACGGCAACATCACGGATACTCACCCGAAATATAAATATAATCAAACACACCCCGACTCATCCTCGCCGGGTTACTACGACTCCAACAGCGCTTACTGGCTTTTCTCCGACACGGGGCGCATGGCGCGCAGCGACAGAAGGAACTACGCCGCGCCACTTAGGGCATTCTGGCGCGCCCATGAGCTGAGCCTTTACGAGGATCAGGAAAAAGTCATTGAGCCGGAATTGCTCCGCCTGTACGCAGAAGATCCTGCGATCGCGGCAAAGTTTATAACGGACTACACCATTGCGGTATCCGACAGAACTTTACGCGCAGCGGAAAAAATCCACGACGCTCTCAAAACTCACATTGCGAACGCTCCGGGTACGCTATTCGTTATCCCTGCTGATTTAGTCGGGCCGACTATTAACAACTCAGCTTTCAGAAGCCCGACTGACGACGACAAGACGGCGGTTGGAAATGCTCAAGGAAGCGGACACAGCCTGCTGACGCGCGACGACGGGAACATTCAGGTTAATTCTGTCGGCGCAAGCGCTGCTCCTGACGTTTCCGGATTTAAGTTTGACCTTCCCGGCGCCGAGGTCGAAATCACTCTGAAACCGGAGCAGATAACTGCGAAACAAACAGCCGCTAAGATGCTCTACGAAGTGAAACTGGATAACGCGCTTATAAACGCATTTGGCGGTTTAGGCAACCTAAAGAAGAACTTAACATTTATCATGTCTGCCGACGGTAAAACACTGAATATAGTGGGGCCTTCAGGCGCGATGATTACGTTCGAGGAAGCGCTGGCGAAAGGTATTACCACTCTGACGCTGACCTCCGATGGCGCAATAGTAACAATAGAGTACATACTTGCCGACGGCCCCGGTAACTCGGGAGTGCACAACAACGTTCTGGTAATCTGCGATGGAGATGACGACGGCGTTCTGAGCGCCTCAATATGGGTAGCTACTCCGACTTCAAAAATTATTCTCCCCGGCTCAGGCGGCGGCGGATGCGACTGGGGCTTGGGCTACGTTGCATTAGGGCTCTTCGGCATGTTAATATTCGCAAGAAAGAACAGGGATTAGGGATTATGGACTAGGGATTAGGGATTAGAAAGACAAAGACAGGAGTTTTTTGTTTTTCTATACGTTAATCCCTAAAACCTAACATCAGTTTTCCGGACAGCGATAGTGAAATCAATTCGGAATTCCGAATTGAAAAACAAAGACAATTGTAGGGGCTCGATTTATCGCGCCTTAGTAAAAAACTTTGAAAATGCAACAAATATCTTTGTAGTGGCGGCATCCTGCCGCCCGCGCCAAAAACATTACGAAAGAAGGTTATATCATGTATTTGTCAAAAAGAAGAATTCTCGCATTAGCAATTCTCGCGTTTTACCTGCTTTCTCCCGTAACTTCCTGGGCGTGCTCTTCCATGATCGTCGGCAAGAACGCGTCCGCTACAGGCCGCCCGATGATCTCGCGCACCGCGGACTCGGGAGTAACTCAATCCAGAAAGTTCATAGTGGTTCCAGCCGGTTTCTACAGCGCTGGCGAACATACGCTCACGGCTAACGGTTTCAAATTTACGTTCACGCACCCCAGCTACAAGTACACCGCAGTTCCGAACACGACGCGGCGCGCGATTAACGACGGTTCTTTAGGTTCTGAAGCTACCTCGAAGGACGCGCTTCCGCACTGGGAGGACGGATACCATTTCACTCACGATTCGGCGGGAGTCAACGAAAAAGGGCTTGCGGTATCGGGCACCAACACGACCGGCATCAGAAGCGGCATCGGTATGACTACCGGCAATGCTTTATGGACGGAACCCGCGATGGCTAAGGTGCTGCTCGCTGAAGCCGCCAACTGCCAGGAAGCACTGGCAGTCGTCGAGAAGATACTGGCGTCAGGTCAAGGCATGGCAGCTGAAATCACCCAGATAGCCGACCAAAACGAAGCGTGGATAATCGACCCGGTCGGCAGGCATCACTATGTCGCGACCCGCGTCCCCGACGACAGTTTCGGCGTTATTGCCAATGTCATGCGTACTCAGTTTTTCGATAAATCCGATACCGCAAATTTCAGAAGCAACTTTGACCCGGAGCAGTACGCTATAGACAATGGCTTCGCCAGATTCCAGTCCGACGATAAAGGCGTTAAAAGGGTCAACATCGCGCTCAGCTACGGCCCTGACCTGAACGGCGCAGGCAATACGTACCGCGTTTGGCGCGGCTTTACCATGTTCGCACCCTCGCAGGGCAGCAAAATTAAATTGCTGACTACGGAGGATTATTACGGAGGAGGCGGGACTAGCGCCACATCCAGCGACATGGGCATGAGCTATCCCACTTACATAAAGCCGGACAGAAAGATATCTGCGATGGATGTCACCTGGTTCCAGCGCGACAGATACGCCGGCACTCCGTTCGACGTGACGTACCTCCCGCAGTACACAAGCGCGACAGGTGTTGAGGTGCTTGAGGGATCAGGCGCTTCCTCCTATACCGGAACGATCGTGTCGCCTCCTGGCAGCCCCTACCCCACAGCAGCGACGGTGCGCCCGGTTGGGCATACAACGCATCGAATGACCCACGTCTTCGAGACGGGTACGGAATTTCCACCAGAAATAGGCTCGCGGTTTTTCATCGGCATGGGGCCTCTTGAGACAGGGGTAAGCCTTCCGTTCTACGGCAACATAACGGACACTCACCCTATTCACAAGTTTGACATCACAGAAGCCAACACGCCCACTTCAGGTCTTGGCAATCCCACTAACGTTCCGTACTACGACCAAAGGAGCGGTTTCATGATTTTCGCCCACCTCGGTTACCTCGCGCGCGGCGACAGGGTTAATTACGCCGCGCCTATAAAGGCATTCTGGCGCGACTACGAGCTTAAGCTCTACGAGGATCAGCAGAATGTCATCGAAGCGGAAATCATCCGGCTGCACAAAGAAGTGAGCCCCGCAGCGTCCGCCAAGTTCGCTACCGACTACACGATAGCGGTATCCGACAGGATGTGGCGCGCGGCGATAAAAATTCAGGACGCTCTCATAGCGCACATTGCCACTGCTCCGAACACACTGTTCAAGATCCCTGCGGAACTGCTTGAACCGACAGTCAACGACTCAGCTCTCGTAAACCCGACAGACGATGATAAGAAAGCAGTTCAGGAAGCATTCGGCGGACTCTTGCTGACGCGAGACGACGGAAATGTTAAAGTTACTCCCGTCGAAGCCAGCGTTGCTCCTCATGTCTCTGGATATAAGTTCGACCTTCCAGGCGCCGATGTGGACATCGCACTGAAGCCCGAACAGGTAGCTGCGAATCAAACAGCCGCCAAGCTTATCTATGAAGTGGAGCTTAATAACAGCCTCATATCAGCATTCGGCGGGTTAAACAATCTAAAGAAGAACCTGGCGTTCGTCATGTCCTTGGGCGGCGAAACGTTGAAGCTGGTTGGCCCTTCGGGCGCGCTTATTTCGTTCACCGACGCGCTGACTAAAGGAATCGCCACGCTGACGCTTACCACCGATGGCGCGATTGTGACAATTGAGTACATTCTTGCTGATGGAGAAGAGAATTCAGGCGTGTACAACGACAAGCTGGTAGTCTTTGACGGCAACGCCGATGGCGATATTAACGGCTCAATTTGGCTTGCGACTCCCACATCAACACATAATTTCTCGGGCGACGGCGACGGATGCGACGCGGGATTGGGCTATGCAGCGCTTGGGCTTTTCGGCATGTTAATATTTGCAAGAAAGAAAAGCAAATAAGACAATATTCAATACACAAGAAAAACGCAACAATTAAGCAATGTTGGGGCGCGATGTGGACATCGCGCCCTACCTGTAAAACCTCTTACGTTATCCAAACATCCATAATTCCTATATTTCTTTTGTCTTTATCTTTTAACTCCACACTCCACACTGTTTTTTATACAATTCACATCAAATCCATTTTTTTACGTTATACTTATCGCGAATCCAACATCAGGAGGGGTAACTTATAATGAAAAAATTTTTAGTTATTATTATCTTGGGAGCAGCCGCGTGGTACGGCTGGGATAAATACAACGAAAATATTGTGGAATCATATGAGTACAAAACCCAGCCGATTGTCTCAGGCGACATTACAGCCACCGTAAGCGCAACGGGGAACGTCAGCGCTGTTGAGACGGTCGAAGTGGGAACTCAGGTATCAGGCACAATAAAAGCGCTCTATGCCGACTATAATTCCAATGTCACAAAAGGACAGCTCATAGCGCAGCTCGATACGGACATGCTTGAAGCTCAGGTATCTTCAGCTAAAGCAAATGTCGCCGTGGCAAATGCAAACGTTGCAAAAGCGAAGGCTACTTTGTCCGACGCCGAGCGCGTATACAACAGAAATAAAGAGCTCGTCGGAAAAAATGCGTTGGCGAAGACTGAACTTGATTCAAGCCAAACGCAGCTGCAAATAGCGAAAGCGGGGCTGTCAGGCGCTGAAGCAGGCGTAGTTCAGGCGGAAGCGACACATAAAATAGCTGAAACTAACCTCAATTACTCTCAGATTCACTCGCCTGTGGACGGCGTTGTAATAAACAGGCAGGTGGACGTAGGGCAGACAGTGGCGGCAAGCTTACAGGCGCCCACATTGTTCACCATAGCGAGAGACTTAACTCAGATGCGGGTTCTGACAAACGTTGACGAGGCCGATATAGGAAAAATTAATGAAGGACAGGGAGTTATATTTACAGTTGACGCATGGCCGCAGACGAGATTCAGGGGAAAAGTGGTTCAAGTAAGGCTTGCCCCTCAAATAGTGCAAAACGTCGTCACTTATACGGTGGTGCTTGACGTTGCTAACCCTGATATGAAGCTCAAGCCGGGAATGACTGCCAACGTTTCGATAATAACGGAAAGCAAAAAGGACGTGTTAAAAGTTCCGACAGCGGCTGTGAGATTTTCTCCTCCGGATTTTGCCAAGCCAAAGGAGCAGCCGGCAGCGGCAGCATCACCATTCATGCCTGCAATGCGCCGCCCCGTCAGCGGACAAGCTCAGCGCGCGAGGCAGGGGCAAGGTCAGGGGCCTACATCGTATATTTGGACGGTCAAAGACGGTCAGTTAGGCGAAAGAATTGAAGTGAGACAAGGTATTACTGAAAGCGGATTTGTTGAAATAACTTTCGCCTCCCCAGATATTAAAGAAGGACAGGAGGTCGCGATATCATGGAGCAAACAGGCAGGGAAATAATAGAGGTCATTGGGCTGACGAAAATATACTACTCCGGCGTTGAGTCTGACGTAGTTGAGCTTCACGCCTTAAATGACGTTAATTTTACAATTAACAAAGGAGAATCCGTTGCGATAATGGGACCCTCAGGCTCAGGAAAATCAACGACCATGAACATGCTGGGCTGCTTGGACTCGCCAACGAGCGGCGTTTATAAGCTCGACGGCAAGGACGTCTCAAAAATGTCGAACGATTCTTTAGCCGACCTGCGCAATCGAGCGCTCGGCTTTGTTTTTCAGGGGTTTAACCTTCTTCCGCGTTATAACGCGGTTGAAAATGTGGAACTCCCTCTCGTATACGCGGGAGTCCCGGCAAAAGAGAGAAGGGAGCGGGCGTTTCATTCGCTTGAGCGCGTCGGGCTTGCCAACAGGGCGAAACACCGGCCGAACCAGATGAGCGGAGGGCAGCAGCAAAGGGTTGCGATAGCGCGCGCGCTCGTCGGCAACGCGCCGATAATTCTGGCCGATGAGCCGACCGGAAATCTTGACACCAAAACGAGCTACGAAATAATGAACCTGTTGACGGAGCTTAACAACGAAGGAAAAACCGTGATAATCGTCACGCACGAACCCGACATAGCGGAATACACTAAACGAGTGCTGCATTTTCGTGATGGAAAATTGGAATCCGACGAAAGGAAAGGCTAAGAATAATGTATGAAACTTTTAAAACTGCAATACTCTCGCTGTTAGCCAATAAATCGCGTTCGATGCTGACGATGCTTGGAGTTCTCATAGGGGTCGCGGCAGTCATAACAATGGTAGCAGTGGGCACTGGCGCAAGCCGTCAAATGGAATCGATAATGTCCGGAATGGGCAGCAATATCGTCATGCTCATGCCGGGTTCAAACAGGCAGGGCGGAATTCAGCTGGGTTCGGGAAGCGGTACTCCGATAACTTACGCGGACGCCCTTGCAATCAAAAGCGAATGTCCATCAGTGCTTGAAGTGTCGCCAATGGTGAGCTCAGGAACTCAGGTAGTGCTTGGCAATCAAAACTGGGCGACCCAGACTCAGGGCGTCACAACAGGAGCTTTTTCGGTAAATGTATGGAACATTGCTGAAGGCAGCTTTTTTGGAGAATCGGATGTGAGGGGAGCAACTAAAGTATGCGTTTTAGGCTCTACCGTCGCTAAAAGCCTTGTAGGAGAAGGAAATGAAGCCGAGGCGGTAGGCCAGAGTATAAGAATAAGCAAGGTGCCTTTTGAGGTGATAGGAGTGCTTGCCCCGAAAGGAGCGCAATTCGGCAACGATCAGGACGACGTGATAATGGTGCCTATAACTACCGCAATGAGAAGGCTCGTTCGCAGCCAGACTTCAGGCCAGGTCAGAAACGTTAGCATTCAGGCAATTAACGCCGATTCCGTGCAATCCGCAATGAACGAGGTGACAGCGTTGATGCGCCAGAGAAGGGAATCCACCCCCGGGCGGGAGGACGATTTCTCCATAAGAAACCTTGCCCAGATGATGGAGTCAGCAAGAGAGTCGTCGAACGTCATGTCATTGCTCCTCGGCGCTGTGGCGTCGGTATCGCTTCTCGTTGGCGGAATAGGAATAATGAACATAATGCTCGTTTCCGTTACGGAAAGGACGCGCGAGATTGGAATAAGGATGGCTATTGGCGCGAGAAGAGGGGACATAAGATTTCAATTCCTTCTTGAAGCGATGATTTTGTCCTTATTGGGAGGCGCTATCGGAATCCTTCTCGGATTCGGAGTGTCGGAAGCGATAACAAAATTTATAGGCTGGCAAACCGAAGTATCAGTTTTCTCAATAATCCTGTCGGCAGGTTTTTCAGGTTTCGTGGGAGTATTCTTCGGCTTTTACCCCGCATGGAAAGCCTCGCTATTAAGACCGATAGACGCATTGAGGGCAGACTAAGTTTGTTCTTGGAGATTGCTAAACAAACAACTACTGCGTTGTGGAAGCATATACACAGTATACTGAGAAAGGATATCAACAATGAAGCAAAGCGTTTATGTAGAAACTACCATACCAAGTTATGCTATTGCCAGAACATCATTTGATACTATAATTGCCGGGCGGCAGGCTGCGACAATTCGTTTCTTTGAGTTTGAACAGCATAAATATGATTTATACATCTCCGACTTTGTTTTACTTGAGTGCGAAAGAGGGGACAAGGATGCCGTTGAACGACGCAAGGCATTTTTAACGGGTATCAAACGTCTAAGCATTACTGATGAAATTGAACCATTGGCTGATATCTACACGGATCTGTTATCAATTCCGGCACGAAGTAAGGTTGATGCTCTTCATTTAGCTATATGTTGCATCTATAAAATCGATATATTGTTGAGCTGGAATTGTAAACATCTTGGTGTTGAAAGTATGCAAATCGTTCAAAGACACAACGATACAAATGGGATTTGGACGCCGAAGATGACGACTCCTGATGCTCTTTTAGAAATTGGAACGGAGGAATGAGTAATGGATTGTTGGAATGACCATATTGTTGCCGAAGTTCGTAATAATCGGGAAGCCATTTTAGCTGACTTTAACGGTGATATACACAGATTTATCATGCACTTAAAAGAACAACATCCTATAAAGGATGCTGAAGGATGGAAAGCTGTGACAATTAAGGATGTCGAAGCAGTCAGAGCCTCATGGCGGAAATAGTATTTTTTATGCACGAATGTTTAATCAAGCCAAAATGTGGTAATACGGCAAACGCATAGTCTCACGGAATCCAAGAGATTTCGCCAAATTAGTTGAGAGCGTGTTTTCAGGCGGCAGGACCACACGGGCTCAAAACCGTTCTTAATAGTGACCACCGCATTGAACAATGATCATTTGATCACGTTCAATTTTGTAAACTATACGGTTTGTTTCATCAATGCGTCTGCTCCAATAACCCTGCTTGTTGCCCTTTAAAGGTTCAGGCTTTCCAATACCTGTAAATGGGTGACGGGAAATATCCTTTAGAAGGTCATTAATGCGTTTCAATATTTTTTTATCTTCTTTTTGCCATTCAATATATTCGTCCCAAGCTTTGTCATGCCATACTTTATTCATCTTCAGCCTCAATCAATTCGTGAGCTGTCAGGTTTTTTCCCTCTTCAACATCAGCAATTCTACGGCTTAATTCTGCCTGATTTTTTTCGTTATAAAATGGATCATATATCTCGAAAGGTATTTTTCCCTGTCGTAATGCTTGGCGTGCAAATATATTAATCGCTGTGGACAGGTTCATGCCAAAATCGTTAAACATTCTTTCCGCCCGTTCTTTTATTTCTCTATCAAGCCTGATTGTTACATTAATTGTTTCAGCCATTTCCAACACCTCCATGATCTTGTGATTCATATTGTATCATAATATTACGTGCATTTAAAGCAATATGCACGAATGTCGAATCAAACCGGTATATGGTAATACGGCAAACGCATAGTCTCAAAAAACCCTAGAGATTTCGCCAAATTCGTTGAGGGCGTGTTTTCCAGTCGGCAGGACCACACGGGCTCCAAGCCGTTTTCAATACAATAGTCGATGAGCGCCATACACGCCGCGCGGGCGAAGCCCATACCGCGGTATTTTTCAACGGTTTCTATGCCTATCTCCAGTTTGTCATCGTGTAAATAATCACACCATTGATAGCGGAATAATATAGTCTTTTTCATTTAACTGCAACAAGCCGCCAGCAAGGCAAATAATCCCGCCTTCGCCGATATTGACTCCTTTGACGGCGTCAAGCATACTAAAATTTTTTATATCCTTTTCATCCGGTTCAGCTTTTGTTTTAATCTCAACCGGGTATAGCGTGTTGTTTTCGTGGATTATCAGGTCTATTTCCTTTTTATTGCCATCCCGAAGAAAATACAAATCCGCTTCTTTTCCCGCGTTTCGATAGCTTTTTAGTATCTCTGAAATGACAAAGCTCTCAAAAAAGCTGCCGTTATTTGCCCCAATGCACAGATTATCGGCTGTCATCCAGCGAGTCAGGTAAGAAGCGAGGCCAATATCTAAAAAGTGCAATTTCGGTGTTTTTACCGCTCTCTTGATAGCGTTGTTGCTGTAGGGCTTCAATAGATATATTATTCCGCTTGTTTTTAATACCGACAGCCATCTTTTTGCGGTCGGCACGCTTATTCCAACGTCATTTGCAAGCGAGGCCAAGTTTAATAATTGACCGGACATTGCCGCGCAGACGGTAATAAATTTATAGAAACTATCCTCGTCCGCGACTTGCGTGAGCCTTCTTACATCGCGCTCAATGTAGGTCTTAATATAGTCGGCATAAAAATCCGCCCAGTCGTAATCCGAGTTCAACGCGAGCTCGGGCAGGCAGCCGCGATGAATTATTTTCCAAATCTCAGGTATGCGCAAAACTGTTCTTTTATTTTATGTTAATTTAACATTCGATATTATATTAACCTAAACAATGACGAAGGTCAAGCGGTTACGACCCTTTAGAGGTTCAGGCTTGCCAATACCCGTAAATGGGTGGCGGGAATATATTCGTCTAATCTCCACTCCTTTTGCGCAGATTATACACGTATCCTCTGCAATTACATTTAGTAAAATACAAATTAAAATCTCCTCGCTTTGATTTGACTCAAATTATCAAAAAAGGTAATATGGGCAAGGCATTGTTAACCATATTTCTTGACAAGGATGAGAAGAGGAATTTGATGCTTAAAATTTATATTGACAACTGCTGTTATAACAGACCATTCGATAATTCAAGCGACAACAGTGTTCAAATGGAAGCGGCGGCTAAATTATTCATACAATCGCTTATAAAGTACGGAGATATTTCGTTGGTGAGCTCTTTTATTTTGTATTCCGAAATAATTGACAATCCTTATGAATATAAAAAGGATGCAATTCTTCGCTTTATTGATGAATACGCAAAGCAGTACATTGGCAGTGAATCAGTATCCGAAGCTTTAACTGTTGCAGGCGAAATAATGAAATCAGGTGTAAAAGCTCCTGACGCTGCTCATGTTGTTTGTGCAATTTTAGCAGGTTGCGATTACTTCATAACTACTGATAAGCGACTTTTAAAATATAAAACAAATCGGATAAAACTTTTAGGCCCAATAGAATTTATAGGGATTTGGTAGGTGTTTTTATGATAAACAACGTAGCTACTAACGCCATAATGAGTGCAGGGATGAAATGCCTTATAGATAAGCTTGGTTCTGTAGAAGCTGAAATGTTTTTATCTATTGTCAGGGAAAACACATTTGACTATACCGAATGGCGACGTAATAACCTTTGGAAAGGGATGTCAGTGGAAGAAATATTTGAGCTTGCCGCTAAACGTGAAAAATAAGAGATGAATATGGCGGAGTGTATATGATTTTTACGTAAATCCACGTTCATTTATCTTGCGTGAATTTGTCATTCGCAGTATATTAATATAATATGACAGTTTACTTAGGAGGAAAAGAAATAATGGCGGAAGTTGCGGCAAAACCTTGGTGGAGAGAAACCATTGAAACTATATTATGGGCGCTTGTGCTTGCATTAATTCTCAGAACATTTGTCGTTCAGGCATTCTGGATACCAAGCGGATCCATGCTTCCTACACTGCAAGTGGACGACAGAGTATTAGTGGCAAAATTTTGGAATTGGTTTCAAGAGCCGTCAAGAGGGTCAATTTATGTTTTTAAGTACCCGGTTGATACGGAAAGAGATTTCATAAAACGAATAATTGGACTGCCCGGCGATGAGATAGACATTAAAAACGGAATTGTATATGTAAACGGCGTTCAGCTTGACGAGCCATACGTAAAAAATATGGACAATTTTACCATTCGCCAAAACGAAATATTTAAAACCATTCCGGTCAAAGTACCTGAAAACATGTATCTCGCTCTTGGAGATAATCGCAGAAACTCTCAAGACAGCAGATATTGGGGATTTGTCCCAAGGGATTACCTTAGAGGGCCTGCATTTTTTCGATATTGGCCAATAAATAGAATTGGAATAGTTAATAATTAAAGATGTCGGGAAGGACTGTCTGGTACCCCGGACATATGGCGTCCGGGGAGAGAGAGATCTCCAAGTTAATTGATAAACTGGATTTGATAGTGGAAGTAAGAGACGCGCGAGCGCCCAAGCTTACCTCGTCTCCGATTATAAAGCGCATATCAAAGCTTCGCCCTGTCACAATTGTATTATCAAAAAAAGATTTGGCCTCCCCTGAAGGAACCGCCGCCTGGCTCGAATACTTTAAATCCGCCGGAATAAGCGCATGGGCTTTTAACATGAGAAGTGCAAAACTTGAGCCGATGTTGAAAACTCTGACCGGATTGCGGCCTCCGCATAGAGAATTAAGACTTGCCGTCGTTGGTATCCCAAACGTCGGCAAGTCGTTTTTTTTAAATTTGCTTGTTGGAAAAAACGCGGCTAAAGTCGGCGGAATACCGGGCATCACTCGCGGAGTATCCTGGTATAAGGGGAACGGGTTTCTTGCCGTTGACTCCCCGGGTATACTGGACCCTCACAGCGGAGAGGAAACAGGGAGGCGGCTTTCATGGCTTGGCTGCACAAAAGCTGAAGTTATAGGCGGATTTGAATCAATGGGTGAATACCTGATAGATTTTTTACGAACAAAGAATCTGCTTACAATCCTTGAAAATAAATGGAATATAGTAACTCATTCTGAGCAGGGAGAAAACTACGTGGCGCAAGAAATTATGAAACAAATCGGTATACGCCTTGGATGCTTAGTCTCAGGCGGAAGCATTAATCTTGAACTCGCAGGCCGAAAGCTCGTCGAGTCTTTTTCAACGGGAAAACTGGGAAGTGTCACTATCGAATACCCTGATGATTAGAGCCGGAGCGGATGAAGCCGGAAGAGGGCCCCTTGCGGGGCCGGTCGTGGGCTCTGCTGTTATTCTAACCGAAGAGCAAAAGGAGCGTTTGATATATTCAGGTTTAAGGGATTCAAAAAAACTTTCCGAAAATACAAGAGAAAGAATTTTTTCAATTATCAACGACATAGGCGTCATATGGAGGGCGCGCTCAGCTTCTCATGAACGTATAGACAACATGAACATTCTGCAGGCGTCCCTTTGGGTGATGAAGGAAAGCATAATGGCTTTACCGCATGTAATCAATCATGTCATAGTCGACGGGAATAAGGCAATACCCGGTTTATTAATTCAACAATATCCTGTAGTGAAGGCTGACGCGTTGATACCTGAAGTCATGGCTGCTTCTATAGTCGCAAAAGTGTTGCGAGACAGGACGATGAAACGGCTCGACGCGATTTATCCCGAATATGGTTTCGCTAAGCATAAAGGCTACCCGACAAAAGAGCATCGTGCAGCCATTGCCAAGTATGGCCCGTCCCCAATACACAGATTATCTTTTAAACTTATTTAGCCTATTACTTTATCTTCCCCATATAACCAAATGTTGTGAACACGAGTGAGATATCGCTTCCGTTGACCGTCATATTGCATATGTTTGCACTAGGATACTTTTCAACGGGGTTTTCATCTCCTCTCAAATACTTTATTGTCAACCAGACCGCTTCGCCTATATATGAAGCGCTATATTTCGTATACTTCTGAGCTTGCATGATATCAAGGAATTTTTCAAATTCAACGCCTATTTCATCTTCATTCTTACCTGAAGAAGCAAGCTTTATTGCGTCAAATACAAGATTATTATCCGTAGCCATATGAATTACCAACCAGCCTAATAATCCGTAATCAGCGCCAGTTAAATACTCATTCCCTTCTCCTTTGAGAATAAGATAAACAAGCTTTTCATTCTCAAACACCATTGCTGTAGGCCATTCTTTACCACCAAATTCGGTAACCACAACTCCGCCTTGCTGATCTTTCATAACAAGCCCTTTGGCTATCGCATCCTTCTGAGCCATTCCCATCGGAAACTCAGAAAGCATCTGGGCAGCCAAGGCAACTGATTCTATTACAAAAAGCAACGCTATACACACTATTATTCTCTTCATTACTTAATCTCCTCTTTATCTTTTATCTTTTATCTTTTCTAATCCCTAATCCCTAATCCCTGTCTTTCCCTAATCCCTGTCTTTTCACCATGATATTTTCGTAATTTCAATTATATCTTCCCTCTCAAGAATTTTAAATGTCCCAATCGGGCCTAATTTCGCTACGTTGTCGACTATTCTCTCAATATCGCACTCAGGTACTTTTATTTCCCTGAGAGTAACTGGGGCGCCCCAACTGCGGAATGTACTCCTAAGTTCATCCAGTCCCATTATATTTTTAGTAAAGCGTTCAAGCGGGAGCGGATTAAATTTCGAGACATATTCTATCCATGCAGGCATCATTATGGAAAGCGAATCGCCGTGCGGCGTATCGTAAAACAAGCTTAGGGCATGCCCAAGTTTATGAGACGAAAAATCCCCCCTGTTCTTTAATCCGCAAGACAAGCTCCCGTTATGGCACAAAGCCGCAGTCCATGCGTATTCCGCGCGCGCGTCATAATCCCTTGGATTTGCTCTGAGGCGAGGAATACAGCGCAGCATCGAACGTAAAAACACCTCATGTTGATCCCAAAGCAGTTCGGGGATTTCATTTCCTTCAAAATATCGTTCCATGACATGAGCCATAGCATCTATTCCACCCGCTACGGTCTGGCGTTCCGGTAGCGTATACTGCAGTTCGGGGTCGATTATTGACAATCTGGGATACAGCAACGGACTTGTGAAGGATAATTTTTCTTCCGTCTCGTGATTACTGATAACGGCAATATTATTCATCTCTGAAGAAGTAGCGGAGGCTGTAACAACGCCCATTACCGGAAGAGTTTTTGATATGGACGCCTTGCCTTTAACAAGATCCCATATATCACCGTTATATTTAGCGCCCGCTGCTATCGCCTTAGCGGTATCGTAAACGCTGCCTCCTCCAACAGGAACAATAACATCGACCGGCGTTACAGCAAGTCTGGCTATTGCTTCTCGTACAAATTCAACGCGTGGATTTGACTTAACCCCCGTCATCTCAATGAATTCAATCTTATTTCTTTTGAGAGATTCCGCAACCTGTTCATAAGCTCCGCTTTTAAATACCGACTGCCCGCCCATGATGAGCATTATCTTTTTAGCGCCTATTCCCGCTATTTGATCTCCTATTTTCGTTGCTGTACCTTTTCCGAACATAACGATAGTAGGGATAAACCATGTGAAGTTGTTCATTTAATCAACCGTCCCTTCTCTTTTATTTTTGAAGTGAAGATACAAAAGCAAAATTACGGATAAAGCTCCTCCGCAAAGGTCAACAACCGGGAAGCTTGCCCAAACGCCAGTCAGCCCCCAATACTTTGGAAAAATCAATATTGCAGGGAAGAGAAATAATAAATGCCTGCAAAACGTGAGAAATATCGAAAGTCTGGCGCGTCCTATTCCCTGAATATAGCTGTTTGTGACTATAGTTATCCCGACAAATATAACGCCCGCGTAGCTGATTCTCATGCCTACCACGGCAATATTAATAAGTTCCTGGTCATTCGTGAACATTCTTATCATGAACTCCGTAAAGAAACATACTACAAACGCACTGAACAAAAAATACCCGCAGGCTAGAGTTATCGCCGTTTTTAAAGCAGCTTCCACTCTACGGAAAAGCAGCGCGCCATAATTATACCCAAAAAGCGGCTGAACAGCTTCCCCTATACCAAGCACAGGAAGAAACAGCAAAGAATCCCATCCCATAAATATCCCCATGGCGGATATAGCGAGATCTCCGCCATGAAAAGAAAGCGCCCTGTTACAAAGAAACATAAAAAGAGCAAAAGCTGATTCAGTTATAGCAGGAGATAATCCTAGCATAAAAATACGAAGAATAATTGAAGGCGCTGGAATAAAATTTACAAAATGAACCCGCAATTCACCTATCTTAAATACAAAAAATGACGACGACCAAATAAATGAAATAAATTGCGATAAAACGGTAGCAATAGCCGCTCCGCGTACACCCCATCCAAAGTAAACGACAAACACGGCGTCCAAAACAATATTGCACAACGCGCCGCATATAAGAGCTCCCATAGCATATTTAGGCGAACCTTGAGCCCTGATGTAACCGCTCATCGCAAATGCGCAAGTTGAAATCGGTACGCCAATAACTATTATATTAAAATAACCCTCTGCCATTACGCCAATAGCGCCGCTTCCGCCGCTCATCTGTATGATGGAAGCGGCGTAATTGTAACCCGTTACGCTCATTATCAAAGAAGCAACGAAAGCCATAAACAAGCCATTACCGAGAACCTTCTCAGCGCGCGGCTTTTTTTGCTCCCCAAGCGCTATCGATATCAACGCTCCTCCTCCGGCGCCAGGCATGATGGATAAAGCAAATGTAAGCATCATATATGGGAAACATAGAATAGTCGCTGCAAGTCCATCCGGGCCAACATAATGACCGACAAATATGCGATCTACTATGTTGTAAAGCGAATGAGCGAGCATTCCTAAAATCGACGGAAGCGCAAATTTGATTATGAGCCTTATGATAGGTTCAGTTCCCATATAGCCGGATTTACTGTTTGATTTTAACCTTTCCATTTCACTGAGTGCTTTCTTATATTTATGAAAGAATATTCTGCAGCTCTCTCTTAAGCCGCATAAAAGCAATTTGAATAGCTCTCACGCAAAGAAAGAACTAAAGGTTTCAATTCGAGCAATGAAAACACCTCCATCCTTGAATAACCAACAAATAGAAATTTGTTTGACATGACGTCAAAATGTAGTAATATATACATATTAAAAGAGAGGACGAGTGAACGTCCCCTCGGTTATAAGCAGTTCGGCGGTGAATGGCTGGACTCACAAATTAGTTTTATGAGCTAAAAAAATAAGCCTATCCTCGTCGGGGCGGCTTATTTTTTTATGTTCGACATTATCGCGATTATTACTAACCCAAAAGTTAATGTAATCATCAATGCTTCATATATCGACATAGGCGTCCCCCCTTCCGGGAGTCAGGCCAAATAAACACCGCCCACAGCTTACGTAATTTATTATATACAAATTGTTAATCACAGTAAAGACAGCGCGCCTCAGTTAAAGAGCGATAAGAGCAAATTTGGTCAAAGATTCCGCCATACTATAGTATACGATAAAAATAAAAAAGGTATAATAATTGATAAGATATAATATAAGCGTTTAGGTCATCTACAAACAGCTATCACCCCATATGGGGCTGACAAAGAACTAAACGACCAAATCATTCTTCGTCGGTCGTATGACAACTATTCAAATTATCTGTACCCGATGGAGGTTTAGATAAATGACGGGAAAGCGCAAATGTTTTATCCTGCATTCGGAGTGGAGTCCGGCCGGAGACCAGCCAAAAGCAATAGAAAAACTAACGGCGGGAGTAATGCGCGGTGACAGATACCAAACGTTTCTCGGCGTTACGGGAAGCGGAAAAACTTACACAATGGCAAACGTGATAACGCAGGTAAACAGACCTTCGCTTGTGCTTGCGCACAATAAGACCCTTGCAGCCCAGCTTTACAGCGAATTTAAGTCTTTCTTCCCGGAGAACGCCGTGCATTATTTCGTGAGTTATTACGATTATTACCAGCCGGAGGCTTACATACCGTCAAGCGACACGTATATAGAAAAGGACGCTTCCGTCAACGAACGCATAGAGAGGTTGAGGCTCGCCGCCACAAAAGCGCTCATTGAAAGAAGAGATGTTGTTGTTGTGGCAAGCGTATCCTGCATATACGGCCTTGGAGAGAGAGTGAACTATGAGGATGTGATATTCAGGTTCAGCGTCGGGGAAAGTTATGAATTAAGGAACTTTATGAGTAAACTCATAGCCAACTACTACACGAGGAATGACGTTACGTTATTGCCCGGCACTTTTCGAGCGCGGGGGGACGCCATTGAGATATTCCCCGCTTATTCGGAGAGCGGCATCCGAATTTCTTTTTACGATGAACAAATAGACCGTATAGATAACTTCGACCCGGTGAACGGGCGCAGTGTGGAAAGGCTCGACGAAGCCTCTATATTTCCGGCAAAGCATTACGTGACGCAGGATGACGCTATAGAAAAAGCGGCGCCGCTGATAGAATCGGAATTGGAGAGTGCAGTAAAAGAATACGAATCGAAGGGAAAACTTCTTGAAGCTCAAAGAATAGCGATGCGCACGCGTTACGATTTGGAGATGCTGCGCGAAGTGGGATACTGTTCGGGAATAGAGAACTACTCCCGCCACCTTGATGGAAGGAACGCGGGGGAGCCTCCCGGGACGCTCCTGGATTTCTTTCCGGAAGATTTCCTTATGATAGTCGACGAGTCGCACATAACTTTACCACAAGTTAGAGGTATGCTGAACGGGGACAGGGCGAGAAAGACCGTCCTCGTGGAAAACGGATTCAGACTTGCTTCATGTTTAGACAACAGGCCGCTCGACTGGAATGAATTCCTTTCGCATTTTAAACAGGCGGTCTTCATATCCGCAACGCCGGGCGACTGGGAGATAGAGAACTCTGCTCAGTTGGTGGAACAGATAATCCGCCCTACCGGAGTCGTAGATCCTGAGGTTGAGATTTTACCCGCCTCAACGCAAGTTGACGACCTCGTCGATAAGCTGCGCGCAATATGCGAAAGAGGGGAAAGGGCGCTTGTCATAACATTAACAAAAAAATCTTCGGAGGACTTATCCGACTACTTATCCGAGCTGCATTTCCGGGTAAAATACATACATTCCGAGTTGAACGCCTTTGAACGGGCGGAACTTATAAGGGACTTACGAAGCGGGAACATCCAGGTGCTTGTTGGGATAAACCTGCTTAGGGAAGGAATGGATCTGCCTGAAGTTTCACTAGTTGCGATACTTGACGCGGACAGGGAAGGATATCTGCGCTCAAAGCGCTCATTGATACAAATAATGGGGAGAGCCGCGCGGAATACAAGCGGAAAAGTTATACTGTACGCGGATAATATCACTGGAAGCATCGAATTTTCTGTTGATGAAACAAACAGGCGCCGTAAACTACAAATGGAATATAATACTATACATGGAATAATTCCGGAAAACATAAAAAAGAAGGTAGTAAATTTGCTGCCGGAAGAGCTCCTTGCCGCTTATTCCACTGATTCAGGGGCTATACGCGAAAAAACAAGTTCAAGTGAGATTTCGTATTCGCAGCAGGAACTTGAACGCATGATGTGGGAAGCAGTGGAAAAGTTAGATTTCGAGCGGGCCGCCCAAATAAGGGATATTATCGCAGGCAAGCTGCCGAATACCTCGGATGTCGGCGCCGTACGCTTAAGAAAACGTAAGAGACGGTGAAACAATGCACAATGTTCAATGTTTAATGAAAAACAAAACAAACGCCATAGACTTCGGGCTGCTTAATTCAGCTTTGTAGGGGCGGCTTGTAGCCGCCCGCGTTAAATACTTTGAATTGCCGATTTTATGATCGTAGAGGCGGCATTCCACTCCAGTAGATGGTTGGTCGCCGGGGTGGTTATGCGACCCGCAATAAAGACTTCAAATTGCTAAAATATCTTGAAGACAGGGAGAGAGCCCAATGAAACAGGACACAATAGCAGCAATATCGACAGCTTGGGGGGAGTCAGGGATAGCCATAGTGAGAGTTTCCGGTGAAGACGCATGTGAAATAGCGGCAAAAATTCTAAAAACACCGGAACCTCTCGACAAAGTCGAAGCAAGAAGAATGCAGCTCGCTAACCTTCTTGGCAAGCCGACAGGAGACGATAAAACGACCCGCGACATTATCGATAACGTTCTCGTCGTGCGTTTTTCTTCTCCAAGAAGCTACACCGGCGAAAATATAGTTGAAATCCACACTCATGGCGGGTCTTTAGTTTCACAGCTTTGCTTAGAACTCTTAATTCGCGCGGGCGCCCGCATCGCAGAACCCGGGGAATTCACCAAGCGAGCTTTCTTAAATGGCCGAATAGACCTGTCTCAAGCGGAAGGAGTGCTCGGTATCATACGCTCCCGCAGCGAGGAAGCGTTAAAAGCTGCGACAAGAACCCTTCGCGGCGAACTCTCTAAATTTGCAGAGGACATACATGAAGAGATCCTTAACCTGCAAGCCAGAATAGAAGTAGGATTGGACTTCCCCGAGGAAGATACTCCATACGTTGCTGAGGATGAACTCTCAAACGGAATTGAGACGCTCAAGATGGAACTTGAAGATTTGCTTGATCGTTGCAAAAGCGGGTTTTTACTGAGAGAAGGAATTCGCGTAGCCATAGTGGGCTGCCCCAACGTCGGAAAATCTTCACTCTTAAACGCGCTGGTGAAACAAGCCCGCGCAATAGTCACATCAATGCCGGGAACAACACGGGACGTCATAGAAGAATCGATAACATGGCACGGCGTACCGATAAGGCTAATTGACACTGCTGGAATACGTATTCCCTTAAACGAAGCCGAGGCTTTTGGTGTAAAAAAAGCAAGGGAAGAATTCACGCGCGCGGATATATGCCTCTGGGTGTTTGACGGAAGCAGGCCGATAGAGGATCAGGGTGAACTCTCAGAAGATATGGAAGAAAAGCTGCGCAATAGCGCGCATATTTTTGTTGTCAACAAAATTGACTTGCCGCAAAAACTCAATGAGGACTATCTTTTCGATAAATTTCCGGAAAGCCACATAATATTGATATCGGCAAAGAGCGGCGCAGGAGTCGACTCTCTTAAAGAAAAAATACTGGATATAGCAGGTTACAGAGGAGGAAACCCTATAGGGAGCTCTCCGAGTTACGGACTGAATGTCACGGCAAGACAATTGAACGAGGTAAGAAACGCCCTGGAATCATTGCAGGCGGCAGCGGACGCCAAAAGCATAGGCGGAGTTGACCTGGTAGCGTCATGCTTGGCAGAATCCAGAATAGCGCTGGAAAGGCTACTGGGAATACTAAGCGATGATATTTTATTGTACAAAGTATTCAGCGATTTTTGCGTCGGGAAGTGAGAAAGACAGGGATTAGGGATTAGAAAAGACAAAAGAAAAAAGACTTCGAGTTGCCCAAGGTAAGCTTTGATAGAGGCAGCAATCACCCCGTTACTCTCTACACTATTTGTGATATACTGTATTTACATTATTATAATGGAGATGATACATAGTGATAAAAACTCTAACGAAACATGGGAACAGTTTTGCTTTGATAATAGACCGCCCAATTTTGGAACTCTTAAACATAACCCCTGATATGCCAATGTCCTTATCCACTGACGGAGATGTTTTAGTCGTTACCCCAATTAGGAATGGAACAAATTCAGAGGGTAGAGCGGCTAAAATAAGAATAATTCGGGAAAGAATTCATAACAAATACGCAAAAACCTTTGAAAGACTGGCAAATTAGATGACCTTTTTTCTTTCTCTTCAGGAAGTCCTGGATTTCCATAAAGAGCAAATTGATTTGTATGGAGGAAGCTACGGAGTACGTGATATCCAGCTTCTTGAATCTGCATTGGCTCAACCATCATCGACGTTTGACGGTAACTATCTTCATAAGGATATTTTTGAGATGGGGGCGGCATATTTGTTCCATATAGTCCAAAATCACCCGTTCATAGATGGGAACAAAAGGGCAGGGCTTGCAACATGCCTGTATTTCCTCGCATTGAATGACATTGAAATTGAAGTTGACCCATATAAGCTTGAGAGATTTGTTCGATCAATAGCAGGAGGCGAAGTATTAAAGCCTGAAATAGCCTGCTTTTTGAGAAAATATAGCTTAAATACAGGGGCATACTAATGGAAAAATTCGATATTGCAGTAATTGGCGGCGGGCCGGCAGGGCTTTTTGCTGCGGGGACGGCGGCTAAGGACGGAGCGAGGGTTGTTCTCATTGAAAAGAATCCTTCAGTCGGCGAGAAATTGCTCATTGCGGGCAAAGGGAGATGCAACATAACGAACGCCGAAGAGGATATGAATACCTTTATTTCGCGTTACGGAGACAACGGTAAATTTCTTTATTCCGCTTTCAGTCAATTCGGAGCTAGCGACGCCATTGATTTTTTTAATTCGCGCGGAATCAAAACTATTGTGGAAAGAGGGGGACGCGTTTTTCCGGAGGATGGCGACGCGAGCTTGATCCTGAAATGCCTCTTGAGTTTCTGTAAAGAAGGCCGTGTCCTGATAAACCGCAATACCGAGGTCAAAAATATCGTCATGAAAGGTAACTCAATAGACAGGCTAATAGTAAAAATGAGCGGAAGCCGCGAACACGGAAGTCAGGAGATTGAAGCAAGTTGTTATATATTGGCGACCGGAGGAAAAAGCTTTCCAAAGACGGGGTCGACAGGCGACGGATATATTTTTGCCGCGCGCGCGGGACACACAATAATTACTCCTCGCCCCGTAATTGTTCCGATAAAGACGCATGAAACATGGGTAAAGCTCGCTAAAGGATTCGACCTCAGAAACGTGAAACTGACCGCTTGGCTTGGAACCGAAAAAATTTCAGAGCGCTTCGGAGAAATGGAATTTGCGCCTTTTGGTATAAGCGGGCCTATTGTGATGGACATGAGCCGTGAGATAATAGAATATCCATTTCTTGAAAGCGGAAAAATAGATCAGGGGCAAGACGTCATATCCCTTACGCTCGACCTGAAACCGGCATTGGATAAAGAAACGCTCCTCTCGCGCGTTATGCGCGAATTTGAAGCGAGGGAAGGCGCGCGCTTCAATAACGCGCTCCGGGCGTTCGTACCTGCGCATCTTCTGCCGCTTATCTTGCATTTATCAGATATTCCGCACGACAAACCCATAAAATACATTTCAGAAGAAGAAATATGCGAATTCGTAAATCTCTTGAAGTGCATAAAAATGTATCCCAGCGGAACAGCTGGATTCAATCACGCCATAGTAACAAGGGGTGGAGTATCGCTGAAAGAAATTGATCCTGCCACAATGCGCTCAAAAATATGCCGCAATTTATGGTTCGCTGGCGAAGTTATTGATATAGACGGCCCGACTGGGGGATTTAACCTTCAAAACTGCTGGAGTACCGGTGCGGTTGCGGGTAGGAATGTGTTTTGATCGTCGTTCGAATAAAAAATTTCAATTTTAAGAAATTATATACAACGAGTATTGCATTTACTTTGTGAAATTTACCTCATAATAGAACTCAGGTTTATTTCATATTTTACAATTGACAGCATATAAAAATTGCTATATGATACCGCATGTTACATGAGACTAACAGCTATAAGGCAGTAATTGATAAATCATGAAAGGAGGAGTTTTTGAAGGAAAGACTACATGCGGAATTCTATTGTTTATATAAACTGTGAAAACAACATATTCAGAAAGGAAGTGTGTTTATGCGAAAGTTTTTTAACATTTTATTAGCTGTCGCGCTAGTAATATGCTTTTCAAGCGCAGTTCTTGCTATCACCACACCCTATATAACAGATGATGATAAAGAAGAGACAATCTTTTACAATGGTCAAGAAGTAAAACCAAGCACATTATCAACTATACAGCTTGAAGAGTTTTACGGCATTACAGCGGCAAGGGAAAACGCGGCTGCAATGGCTGCTTTAGACTCTTCGTCCTATGCTCTTTCAATCCCGAACATTGAATCGCTTTACGGCGATAAGCTTGACGAAGCAATTAAAAAAGACCGCAGCGATTTTCTCGGCGACCTTGCTTACATAATTCAAGAACAGGGAACCGGTGGAAGTTCATATCAGGACCCCGGTCAGTATTCTCCTTATGAGAGCAGCGTGGAGATAATTGAGTATTTCGTGGAGCGCGCGCAGGAGCTTGGTTTTGAATTGGACGGAGTTGAGTCGAGAATAGTAAAGGTCCCCGCTCCTAATTATGTTGTGCCGCCTCATAAAAGAAGCGCAAGGCAACCGGGACAGACCGACGCCGAATACTGGCGCCAGGGTTCCATGTTCCCGCTATATATGTACGTTGAGCTCGGACACAAGGATCTTCCTGAAGTGACGCTCAACGTTTCTCACACCGATCCGTGGGAAGACACAGGCAGCGTTCGCGGCGACCGCGGCGGCTGGGTTGAATACGGCGAAGACGGTAAAGAGCTCCCGGGAGTATTCCCGACGCCGGTGCACGTTGCAAGCCCCAATAGATTCTGGACGCTCGGCGGATCGCATCAGGCAAACGTCATCCGCGACCCTGTAACTCAGAGATGGGTTATGATCGGGCGCGGCGGTGATGATGACAGAGGACCGATAGTATCAATGCTTTATGGCCTGAAAGCCATAAAGGATTCCGGCGTGCCTCTGCGCCGCCGCATACGTTGCGTGTGGGGAACAACCGAGGACGCCACCACCATGTTCAGAAGAGAAAGCACGATAAGCCCATTCTATGGTACTACGAGCTTCGGCGATATGGGCTGGTACACTCATCAGGACGAATGGCCGATAATGGGAACGACTGCTGACTCCGGCGTGGTTCCTATCATGTTCTCACAGGCAAATAGCAGCTCCAGTATAAGCAATATAATCCTGTCATGGACATATGACGCTAATAGTATAGGATTACGTTTCCCGAACGTGCTTCCCTACAGGCATGAATACAATGGCGGATCCGCCATAAGCGCCGCTAACCAGTGGGGTTCAGGCAGCGGCACATGGCCGAACTTTACGGACGGCGCCCCAACTGCTCTGCCTGCCATTCTCTACAATCAGGCGCGCGAATCCTTCGTATATAAGACTTATTACGCGGGCGCCTGGTCAGGCACATCGACAGGACAGAGCATGCTTCAGGCAGTATGGCTTGTACCGCCAGCGGGAACATCGGCGGCTAATATAACGGCGCTTCTCAATGCCGTAAACGCCGTTAAGAGCAACACAAGAATTAATTGGGGCGGTTGGGAATATCCGGATGAGAAAGCATCGCGCCCGGCTGTACAAAAAGTCCCTCTTGCCGGACGCTGGGATGCCGGAATCGACGTTATGCGCGTGAACACCGCCACTGGACAGGCAGTTACCACCGGCGGAGACGCAGTTCAGATAATAACGAAAGGTCATGTAACGCGCTTCTGGGAGAAAGAATATTTCTCAGCTCGCCATATTATGGCTGAAGTGCTTTCAAAGATTATCATCCCGACAGGCTTCAACGCTCCATGGCAGAATGAGATGCGCAAGCTCATAGCTTTCTATCCGTTCGAGAACTTCCGCGAGAGAAAGATATGGAACGGAAACACGATGGTCGGCAATTATCTCAACAAGAAGATATACTCAGGAACGCTGTCAAGCTTCGGTAATTTCACCCCAACATTTAATACTCCGATCTCAGGCGACAGCTCATTCTGCGGGCAAATGTCAGGCACGAATGAAATCTGGGTAACCAAGACAACAGGAGCAAATGTAAACTACACTAACAGAGGACGCAATGATGAGAACCTCACGCGCATCACTGCCTCCATTAACTTCACATTTACGAACGCTCCTGTGCCAAACGACGATCCATCCTACTTCAGAGCAATGTATGACGGAACATTAGTAGCGCCTGCCGTCAGAAACAGACTTAATGACCTCGGGCTTACAGGCACTGTCGCGAACTCCGCCAACGTAACGGGAGTTCCTTACACGCAGCCGGACTCGGACGTCCTGCTGAAAGCTATGAAGGCCTACAATAACTATTATAGGAGATTCGGGATTCCTGATCCAGGCTATTCAAACGAGATTAAGGAAGACAGGCCTGATTTTATCAACGGCGGAACTTATTCCAACTCCTTCAGACTTCCAACATCCGGTCAAACTGCGGCTAACTTGGACGGGCGCATGATCGCTCTCGGCGGTTGGGGCGGAAGAGGAACGCTTCATGGATGGAACGAGAGAGTCGAGCTTGACGGTATGGTCGACTTCAACAAGCGTGTCGCGCGTACTTTTGTTGAGTACGCAACCGGCGTGCCGCATACATGGGAAGTTTCCGGCAACGGAAGCGCCGCTTTACCGCACAAGCAACGGTTGTCATATGCAGCAACGAACAGCAACGTACCTAACATCTATATTCAGGAAGAAACAACTGCCAGATTGGCAATTGCTGCTCTCTATTCCAACAACGATATAGCGAGAGATGAAGTAACGGAGATTCTGTTTGCTCGCAAGTTCAGAATGAACGGACTGACAGGATCCATTCCTGCAATGACGCTTAAGACGAGCCTCATCAATGCTGATGGAACCGCGAAAGGCTCCGGCACGGTTCGTATGTTCGCCAAAATTGCAAGCAACAATAATTGGGTTGCGGTCGGCACCCCAGCTGCAGACGGCACAATTACGTTCGATTTTGAGCCCAACACCAGCTTTGACATGACGGCGGCAACCGGCGCTACTTCGAAAGACGTTGAAGTCAGCGTAATAGCCCTTGTCAAGACCAACGGTTACTCTGTACCTCTTAGCGCAGCTGGCGAGGAAGAGGAAGAGGAAGAAGAGGAAGCGAAAAAGACAGTTAGGAAAGCAATTGAGGATAGAATTGACAAGAGAACAGGATGCGACGCAGGATTTGCCATCCTTCCTTTGTTGCTCGTTCCGTTCGTCGTAAGACGCAGAAAGTAATTTTGCAAGATTAAGAGGAGCCTTCGGGCTCCTTTTTTTATTATTTTCTCCCCAACCTGTTGACATTTTATATTCCAGGTAGTATTTTAATAAAATGAATAATATGAATTTATTTGTCGGAGGCATATATGAGTTTAGGTGGTGGCAGTATTAAAGCTGTCCCCTATTTGTTGTTCTTAAGTTAACTAAAATTAACAAAGGAGACGAAGAGGGATTAACATTAAAAAAAAACCTTGTTCGGCTCTTTTTTAATAAAAATATTACGAGAGCCCTTACAAACAAAAAGAAGCTCTCGTTTTTAGTAATTTGAAAGGAGGAGTTTTTATATTGAAAAAATACTAGCGATATATAGGCAGCTTAAATCAACTAATAAATAAAATTCAGAAAGGATGTGTATTTTATGCGAAAATTTGCAAGTATTTTTTTAGCTGTTGTGTTAATGTTGTGTTTTGCAAGCACGGTTTTAGCCATTTTCCCGGAATTTGAAGATGACGGGAAAATATTCTGGAAAGGCCAGATGGTTGACCGCATCTCACTGACGAATGCCGAGCTTGACGAAGCCCTCGGCTATAAAGCGGCAAGGGAGAGAGCAGCCGTTATGAACGCGCTGGATTTCGACGCTTCCGCGCTCATGCTCCCGAATGTTGAAACTCTATACGGTCACACGATCGATAATAGTATTAAGAGTAATCGTAACGACTTTCTTTCGGATCTCGCTTTCATAATTCAGGAACAGGATGCGGAGAATGCGACTGCGGATGATCCGGCGGATTATCCTCCCAAAGCGGGCTTTGCACGTCTATTTAATTATCACAAAGAGCGCTGGCTGGAGTTGGGCTTTGAGGAGGACGGCGCAGAATCAAGAATACATTATTCATATCTTCCAAATGGAGGCGTGCCGCCAGCAAAGCGCGGTCATCCCGTAACCGACCTGGATGCTCCTTCAGTGTTGCCGATTTACTTTTGGATGGAACTCGGCGCCAAAGAGCTTCCTGAAGTAGCTATTAATATAGTTCATCAGGACACAACGAATGATTACAGCTCCACTCGCGGCGACAACGGCGGATGGCCGGGAGCGCTTGTAAGGCCGCTTCACGTTACTAACCCTAACGCGTACTGGACGCTCGGTGGATCTCATCAAGCAAACGTAATAGTTGACCCTACAACAGGCAGATGGGTCATGGTCGGACGCGGCACTGACGATGACCGCTCGCCAAGTATTGCGATGCTTTACGCGATGAAAGCGCTGAAAGATTCAGGCGTACCGCTTCGCCGCCGTGTTCGCCTTATTCTCGGTCAAACAGAGGACGGCGGCAGCTCGTGGAATACCAGCTACTTCGGAGGGTCTGGGAGTTTCTCCGACATGAAGTGGTATACAGCACAGGACGAATGGCCGGTAATTGGAGTAGCCGCGGACGCAGGAGTACTTCCTATCAATACCATGAACTCTCAAACCACCTGGTCTCCGAATATACGCTTGACGTGGACAGACAATGCCAGCACAGGCATAGGCCTGCGTTTCCCGAACGTGCTTGACTATAAGGACGTATACGGAACTGGAAGCATAAGCAACCAAATGATTCATGGATCCGCAGCAAATGGCGGAGTTCCTATAGCATTGCCAGCACTTTTGTACAATCAGGTACGCGAGGAACATGTATATAAATCATACTTTGCGGGAGAAACTGCTATGACGTCAAGCGGACAGAACTTGCTTCAGGCGGCGTGGCTTGTAATGCCCAACGGGCAGTCGGCGGCGGATCTTGCCAGTGCTGCGCGGGCGCTAAGAGACTCCTACAGAATTAATTGGGGAGGATGGGAATTCCCGGATGAGAAAGGTTTACGTCCGCCAGTTACGAAAGTTCCCATGGCAGATCGTTGGGAAACCGGAATTGCTATTGAGCAGGTTGATAGCGCCACCGGAAACTACTCTATAACAGGAGACGCAGTTCAGATTGTAACAAAAGGACATGTCACGAGACTCTGGCACAAAGAATTTTTCTCGCCAAGGCATATTTTAGTAGATTTCCTCTCAAAACTCGTCATACCTTCCGGCTTTTCAGCCGCATGGCAGCCAGAGATGCGCAAGCTCATCGCATTTTTCCCATTCGATAACTTCCGCGAGAGAAAGATTTGGAACGGAAACTCTATGTTGGGCAATTACGCGCCCAAGGTATACAGCGGGACATTAGTGAACATCAGCGGCCTCACCCCGGTGTACAATTCTACGGCGCCAGCGCCAACCTCGTGGACGCCCAAATATGCTACAGCAGCTAGGGCTTACAGCTTCAGAGGGCGCAATGATGAAAACATCAACACCCTTGACGCCGCCTACGCATTCGCGTACGGTAATGTTCCGACGCCAAATGATGGAGACGGCTATCTTAACGTTCGTACAAGCGCGGCGACAATATCCAACGCGATAAGAGAGAGATGCAATGACCTCGGGCTCAACCTTACCACGACTACAACTGCAGCAAACCACACATCATTCGGCTACTGCACTCCTGACTCAGACGTCCTGATAAAGTCAATGAGATCATACAATACCTATTACAGAACGTTCGGAGTTCTTGACAGCGGATACACAGGCGAAATCATGGAGAATAAGCCAGACTCTGTCGCGGGCGGTACTTACGCGAGCTCCTTTGTTGTGCAGGGCACCCCGCAGGATGGACGCATGATTGGAATAGGCGGATGGGGCGGTCACGGAACCCTTCATGGATGGAACGAAAGAATTGAGCTTGATGGTATAATCGACCACGCGAAGCGCATAGCGCGAACGTTTGCCGAATTTGCAGGCGGCGTGCCTCACACCTGGACTGTATCCGGCAATGGAAGCACTGCTGCAACACAAAAGGATCGCCTTGCATACATCAATACATATGGTAAAACTGCCCCCAACATATATATCCCTGAGGAGTCAGTTGTCAGACCGGTAATTGCAAAACTCTACTCCACGAATACGCTTCCGAGGAATGAGTCAACAGAGATCCTCTATGCACGTAAATTTAGAATGGATGGACTCACGGGGACTTCTCCTGCAATGACCCTTACAACAAACCTTACCAATGCTGATGGGACTAACAGTGGTATGGGCAAGATATACATGTTTGCTAAAGTAGGCTCTGCTGAAGATATAAATGCAAATTGGGATCAGGTCGATGTCGGAACCAACGGTTCTGCCTCCTTCGTATTTGCCGCCAACGGAATTTATGACCAAACCCCAGCGGCATCCGCAGATATAGTGGAAGTCAGCGTAATCGCTCTTGCCGTGACTAACGGCTACTCTGTGCCTCTCGACGCAGCTGGCGAGTTAGAGGAAGAGGAAGAAGAAGCGAAAAAGACAGTTAGGAAAGCAATTGAGGATAGAATTGACAAGAGAACAGGATGCAACGCCGGGTTTGCGATCTTCGCATTACTGGCAATTCCGTTTGTAGTAAGACGCAGAAAGTAATTTCATGAAGAACTAAAGCAAAAAAGAGGAGCCTGAAGGCTCCTCTTTTTTTAGTTAGGAGTTAGTAATTCTCACTCCTAACTGCTTTTCCCTAACTCTCGACAAATATTAAGAATTCACATAAAATGAAGTATCGAAATTACGGAGGATGATCATTATGTGCGGAATAATTGGTTACGTTGGAAGCAAAGATTCGGTGAATATAATAATAAGAGGACTTTCTGCGCTTGAATACCGAGGATATGATTCTGCGGGTCTTGCGGTGCTTGATAATAATGAGTTCAAAATTCTAAAAAAAGCTGGAAAAGTCGCTGAACTTGAAAAAATGCTTGAATCAACCTCACTCAGCGGAAGCATTGGGATGGGACACACCAGATGGGCAACCCACGGCGGCGTTACGGATATTAATGCACATCCGCACTGTGGCGGAGATAATGTTGTGCTCATACATAACGGTATTATTGAAAATTGGATGGAAATAAAAGAGGAGCTATCAGGCGATTATGCCTTCATCTCCGAAACGGACACGGAAACCGCAGCATGTTTAATTGATAAAACATACAAAGATTGTATAGAGAAAGGGGAGAACAATCCTACACTTGAAGCCATAAAAGCAGCAGTTCAAAAAATACGCGGTGCTTTTGCCTTTGTCGTAATGTTTAGAGATTACCCCGACCGTTTTTATTGTATAAGAAAAAGCTCGCCTCTCGTTGTCGGTTGCCGCCATGAATCGGCAAAGGAGGCGGCGGGAAAATTCGAAGCTTTTTGCGCATCCGACGCAATGGCATTACTACACTACACCGCAGATGTCGTATACATGAACGAAGGAGAGATAGCCGAGCTTTCTGTAAACGGGATAAAATTCTGGGACTTCAGCGGAGTGGAACATGAACGCGAGACAATTCATATAGACTGGAATTACGGAATGGTTGAAAAAGGAAACTATCCGCATTTTATGCTTAAGGAAATAAACGAGCAGGGAACGGTTTTGCGTCAAACGATAGATAAAAGGGTAATCGACAATCAAATTGATTTAAGTTCCGACCTTAAGTGGGATCTTGAACAGGTCAAATCATGGAGAAAACTCCATATAGTAGCCTGCGGAACTTCATATTACGCGTCACTTGTAGCGGAAAGGCTCGCGGAGCAATTCACCGATCTTGAAATCAGAGTGGATATAGCTTCCGAGTATAGATACCGCAACATACGATGCGGGGCTGACACGCTAGCGGTCTTTGTCTCTCAGTCTGGAGAAACAGCGGACACCCTTGCAGCGGAAAGGCTCGCAAAATCTAAGGGCGCCCACTGCTTAGCCGTGACTAATGTAAAGGGCTCGTCGCTCGCAAGAGAAGTAAACAGTATACTGGAACTAAAAGCAGGGCCCGAAATCGGAGTAGCTGCAACAAAGACCTTTATGGGGCAGCTTGCCGCTTTTAGCCTGTTGATGATGTGGATTGGGAAACTAAGAGGCACACTCTGTAAAAGCGATGAAACGCGCATTTGCGCTGAACTTACGCGTTTACCATACAAAGTTGAATCCATTCTGTCGCGACAGGATGAACTTCGTCTTCTGGCGGAAAAATACGCGGAGACCACCTCCCGCTACGGAATAGTTTACGAACGCTCAAAAGGTTTCCTGTTTATAGGTCGCGGGAATGAATTTGCCATAGCGCTTGAAGGAGCGTTAAAGCTGAAAGAGATAGCTTACGTCCATGCTGAAGCTTACGCTGCAGGCGAGATGAAGCATGGCCCTATTGCTCTGCTTGACAGCGGTACGCCTGTAATAACATTGGCGCCCGCCGACTCATTGCTTGAAAAGACAATGTCAAACATTGAGGAAGCAAGGGCGCGCAAATCACCAATAATCTCCGTCACCTCAGAGGGTAATAATGCTGTAAAATCAATATCGGAGGACTGTTTCTTCATTTCCCGGACGGAAGAGGAGCTTTATCCCATGCTTACGGTAGTTCCGTTGCAGCTTTTCGCTTACTTCTTTGCGTTTATAAAGGGATGCGATATTGATAAACCGCGCAATTTAGCGAAGAGCGTGACAGTTGAATAAAGCCGGAGTAAAATTTATAATTCAGTTATCAATTTCGCTGATATGCGCATATTACGCGTTCAGCGGAATTGAATTCCTAACTCTTTGGAGAACAATTCGCAACTATTCTCTTAACTCAATGCTGGTAGTGTTTGCTATTTCGCTTTTTTCATACCTCGCTCTGGGGATAAGGTTAAAATATATGAAGATACCTGCGTTGCCGTTCTGGGATTGTGTCAAGGCGGGAGTTTTATGCCTTGGAGCAAATAATATATTTCCGGCAAAAGCAGGAGAGATAATTAAGGCCGCCTGGCTTTCTCGCAGGAATGCATTTCCGTTTGCCGCGGCGCTTGGAATTGTTTTCTGGGAACGTTTCTTTGATGTCAATATGCTGCTGTTGATAGGAGTTTGGACAGCCTGGACGCTAGATATTGAATCCGGGCTTCTAGTGGGAATACTTGTTTTGGCGGCTATTTGGATCTTGCTTTTTTTCGCCAAAATTTACCCCCAATTTTTCCCCTCGCTGTTTTCTAAAATCAAAATCAGCAAACTTTCTGATTTCATCAACACGCTACAGGAAGAAGTCAACTCAAACATGACAATAAAGAAGCTCTCATGGCTCGCAATTTCAACCGGTTTTATCTGGACGTTTTATGCAGCGGTATATATTTCATCTTATAAATACATAGCAGTATTGAATGTAACAATAACTCAAGGAATATGTATTTTCGCAATAAGCTCTCTCGGGATGCTCTTGCCATCGACCCCCGGCGCCATAGGGGTATATGAGGCGTCTACCGTGTTAGCTTTGTCATGGTTTGGAATTGAAAAAGAGCAAGCTCTCGGAATAGCTCTTTTCAACCACGCGCTTCAGTTTATACCGACAACGCTATTAGGACTCGCAGTGTTTATTAAAGACAGGGTGAAGTGCGGAGGGTGAAGTGTGGAGTTAAAAGACAAAGGCAAAAGATAAAGATAAATACAAGACAGTGTGGGTATAAAAATATGTGGAGTTAAATGGATTTTTTTGTTTGTTTTTTGGACTTTTTGCTTTTTCTTTTTTTGCTTTTGTTTTGGTTTTCACTTCACTATTGACACTTCACACTTCACACTATCTTTTCCTATGACTCTGTGGTATAGTACGATAGCCTTTTTATTAGGAACAATAAAAGTGAATGCCGCAAATTGCGGTTTTTTATTTTGTTTCTAATTGATAATGCAAAAATACAGTCAATGGTGATGGAACTCAAAGACAACCAGATTACTGTTTACTATAAGAATATAGTTCCAATTTTTATTGGGACGTAAATAATACAGGAGGAGTTTTTTTATGAAAAAGGGAACATTTCAGCCACACAGCATTCCGCGAAAGAGAAAAATAGGATTCCTTGCCCGCTCAAGTTCACCGACAGGGCGCCGCGTCCTGCGCAATAGACGCAGAAAAGGGCGGAAAAACCTCGTAAATGTATAGCGTTTTTTAGAGTGTTTATATGCTCTGATGAAATATTCGCTGCCTCCAACGATTCGCGTGAAGAAAGGTTGGGAATTTAATAAAGTTTTTCGCACTGGCTTTCGAATTCATGGAGAGCTGGTGCGTTTGTTATGTTTGAATCGTTCTTCCGAAACTGCGATGAATTGTTCAGAAATTCAGAATACACGAATTGGGTTTGCTGTAGGAAAAAAGCAGTCTAACTCTTGCGGAAGAAACAGAGGAAAAAGAATTCTGCGGGAAGCTATGCGCCGCCTTATGCCGTTCGTGCCGCCGGGGTTCTCAATCATTGCGACTTTAAAGGACGTTGCCGTAAATGCTAACGTAAGTGCAATAGATGTGTATTTGGATTCAGCCAGAATCCTTGCAAAACGCGGATTGCTTTCAAAGGAATGGCATGCCAAATGGGAATAAAGACGGGTATCTTGGCAATAAACGAGAGTCGCCCACGGGTGCGACCCCTACGCCTACTACAAAACGGACATTACGTGATTAATGTAGGGGACGAAGCCCTCGGCGTCCCGTGTTGATAGCCTTGATACGTACTTTGGTTATGAATGTAATGGTATAAAAGGGAATGCTTGTTAAGGGCGCTGTTTTTCTAATTAAGTGCTACAAAAAATTTATATCGCCAATGCTGGGTAATAATTGCCGTTACATTCCCAGTTGTTCGGAATACGCCATGGAAGCTTTCACAAAATTCGGTTTTATAAAAGGGTTATATCTCACGATAATTCGCTTATTACGTTGCGCGCCTTGGTGCAAAGGCGGGTATGACCCGGTCCCGAAGAGCAAAAAGGAAGAGCAGGAGGAGAAACGAATTTGCTCTCCTTAACAATCTAAAAGAAGGTGATTTTTTTGTGGGAAATGATAAGTGACTGGGTGGCAAAACTTCTGGATATCTTGTATTCATTTACTGGTTCCTGGGGAATTGCAATAATCCTGTTTACACTTCTAATTCGCGCTATCACGCATCCGCTAAACAAAAAACAGGCGGTAAGCATGCAAAAAATGCAGCGACTGCAACCGCAGATTAAAGTGCTGCAGGAAAAATTCAAAAACGACAAGGAAGCTCTGAACAGGGAAACAATGCAGCTTTACAAGGATCATAAAATTAACCCTATGGCAGGCTGTTTACCATTATTGGTTCAACTTCCAATTTTTATCCTGTTGTATCAAGTATTAATCAAACTTGTCTCAACAGCGGGTTTTTCAGCGACTTTTCTTGGGATCGATTTGGGCGGATCAGTTTACACAATGGTAATTGAGGCGTGTAATGCTTCTACTGCAAGCTACATAGAAGAAGCTATTAAAGGAATTGTTGATAATACGGGGCTAACTATTGATGTTATTAATAAACTTATTACTAATTCAGGAATTACTGAAGAAGTATTAAATAACCTTATAGCTATTGCTGAGTTTACTGAAGAAACACTAAATGGCCTTGTTATTAATATGGAGCAGACTGAAGGCATTGTTGAAAGTATTATTATGAGCAAGGATCTTACATTAGACGTCTTGAAAGATTCTGTTATTAATGCGGGCATTGCTGAGGATATTATTAATAGCCTTGTTGTTAATACGAAACTTACAGGAGATGTTCTGAGAGATATTGTTTTTAATGCGGGGCTTACAGAAGGAGCAATGAGAGAGCTTGCGAGCAATACGGGGTTTACAAAGGAAGTTATTAAAAATCTTTATATACTTAAGGTCATGCCTTCAAATAGTATCGGAATGTTTAACGTTGGATACGCAGTGTTGAATAACCCTGCAGGATTGGTCAATGTAAATTTCTATCTGGCTAACTCGTTAATACTTCTTGCTAACGGGGGCCTAATGTGGTATCAGCAAAAACTAACTTCAAGCGGAAACCCTCAAATGGCGGCGATGAGTATAATGATGCCGATACTTATTACGTTCATATGCTTAAGCTTGCCTGGAGGGGTATTGCTTTACTGGGGAGTATCTTCACTGCTTGCAGCGGCCCAGCAGTTATTAACTGCAAAACGAACAAAGCAGGAAATGAAAGAAAAACCGGCTCTTTATAAAGATAAACCAATGGGGAATCACTGATGTATACAAATATAAAAAAAATTAATCTGGAAGCTTCATCAATAGAGGATGCAATTAGAAGAGTAGCATTAGAGCTTGAAGTTCCGGAATCATGCCTTCAGGCAAAAATCATATCGGAGGGAAAAGGCTTTTTGGGCATTTTCGGGAAAAGATTACAGCTTGAAATAACAGTAAACGCTGGACAAACAGAAACAGAAGATACAGGAGTAAAGAACGCTCCACAAGTTAAACAAGAAACACCGGTTGAAAAACCTGAAAAGAAGGGAACAAGAGACGCCAAACAAGAAAAACAGGCGGATAATTCGAAGAAAAAGAAAAAACCTGAAGTTAAGCAGGAAATACAGGTCGCGCCGGATAATGTTAGAGAAAACAAAATAGATGATAACGAAGATAATAATGATGAAGCTCGACTTGAATTAATAAAGGAAAGCGTAAAGTTTATTAATGAGCTTATTGTAAAAATGGATTTAAATGTTTCAGCAGAAGTAACGGAAAATTACTTTATCTCAATAGAAGGAGAGGATGCGGCAATTATTGTAGGGAAATACGGCGATACGCTAAAGGCAATTGAATACATCTCAAACTTGTGTATCAGAGAGACTAAAGATGTTCCAAGAATAAGGCTTGACAGTGACGGATATCGTGACCGCAGAGCTGGAAACCTTCAGCGGCTTGCAATTTCAATGGCAAAAAAAGCAGCCACGCGCGGAATTCCTATAAAACTTGAACCTATGGCCAGTTGGGAAAGAAGGATTGTTCATTTAACTCTTCAAGACAGCAGCGACGTGTTTACGGAGTCAATAGGAGAGCCGCCTGATAGAAAAGTTGTAATAATGCCTAAGGTGAACCACTATGAAGTAAGATCGCGCCCAAGGCGAAGATCGCGCAGGTAGAGGCTGGCTAAATATGTATCGCGTACTTTTCAAAATTGGCTTTTTTGAAATTGAAAGCTATTATGTTTTCTGGAGCATCGCTCTCATAGCAGCAATACTATGGACAAACAAACGCATTGATAGAAGCGGTCTACCGGCAAAAGAAGCCTCCTCAGTCATATCATACGCATTTTTTGGAATGATACTTGGAGCGCGTTGTTTTGAGTACTTTTTAAACTGGCGGTTGTATTTCGAAAACCCATCATTTTTTCTTGATATTAACCGCGGCGGAATATCTGAAGTCGGAGCTGCGCTTGGCGCCATAATAGTTGCATTTATTATGTGCAAAGTAAAGAATGTTTCTTTTTGGAAACTTTCTGAAATGGTCTCGCCTGCAGGACTTCTCACTGTAGCAATTGGAAGATGGGGATGTTACTTAGAAGGCTGTTGCAGAGGAATAGATGGGCGCCCCACGCAACTTTACTATTCTTTTTCCGCCGCTATAATACTTTCAATAGTGCTTACGATTGAAAACTATATCAAGAGGAACGGAATAATATTTAAATACGGAATAGTTTCTCCCGTTAGCGTTGGCCTTTATTCTGTAATGAGGCTGTTTATTGATCCGTACCGTATTGAAGCTAATACACAAGGAATAATAATGTCCGATAAGGTTCTTGCTGTAAGCGCTGCCGTATGTTTAGTATGGCTTACAATTTCGTTTATGAAAAAACAAAAGCTTAAAGAAAACGCATAAGGTTTTACGGGTATAGGAGGCGCCCATGGGCGTCCCATGTTAAAACTATAAACGCAACAAATTAAAGCGAAGTTTGATTTTACACAAAATCTTCACAATTTATTGCTAAAATTCCGGCATAAAAAAGGCTCTTTTTGAGCGATACTTTTCGGAGGTGTATTATTGTGGCAACAAAAAAGAAACTTTTATTCGTATCTCTTGCAGTATGCTTTGTTGTGGTTTTTTCCACAGTCGTATTTGCGTCAAGCAGCGCGCCTTTCAACGAACTGCTATTACAGGATAATCCTGTAAAGAAAATAGCGAAGGAACTTTCCCCGGCAGTAGTCAATATTGATGTAGAGTCCATAGTAACCCAATCCTTTGGCGGATTTGGCGGACTTGAAGACGACCCGTTTTTCAGACGTTTCTTTGGAGAAGAATTTAACCGCTTCTCGCGCTCAATCCCGATGAAAGGGCGCGGTTCCGGTTTTATTGTCTCTAAGGAGGGGCAAATACTAACTAATAATCATGTCGTTGACGGAGCAAATAAAATTACTGTAACTCTATCTAGCGGAAAGACTTACGAGGCCAAAGTCATTGGCAAAGACCCCACGTTTGATCTTGCAATAATAAAAATTGACAGTGACGAAAACTTCCCTGTTATTGAAATGGGAGATTCGGATGCAATTGAAGTCGGAGATTGGGTTGTTGCTATTGGAAATCCTTTCGGGCTTGAGCATACTGTGACCGTAGGCGTAATTTCAGCTAAGAACAGGAGCATACACGCCCAAAATATCAATTTCGACGGATTCCTTCAGACCGATGCGGCGATAAACCCGGGGAACAGCGGAGGACCGCTTATTGGATTTGACGGCAAAGTAGTCGGCATCAATACGGCTATTGTTCCGTTTGCGCAGGGACTCGGATTTGCCATCCCCGTCAATATGGCAAAGCAAATAATGAATGACCTTGTCGAGTTCGGAACAGTGAAAAGAGGCTATCTTGGCGTATCAGTACAGAATTTAAACAAGGAGTTCATTGAAGCGTTCGAACTTGAATCAGAAGAAGGCGTGGTAATTGGCGATGTTTTGACGGGAGAGGCCGCAGAAAAAGCAGGTATTAAGCGCGGAGACGTCATAACGCATGTCAACGGAGAAAAAGTTAAGAACGTAAATACATTTGTAAATATGATCCGTTCCTTCTCTCCAAATACAAAAATAAAACTTGATATTATTCGAGAAAAAGCTCCTTTGAGCGTAGAAGTGGAGCTTGGCATGATGCCCGGCGCGGAAGTCGCCTTAGAAGGAAAAGGACAGGAGATACTCGGTAAATTAGGGATAACCGTATCGCTTGTAAATAAAGAACTTCAAAAGCAATACAGAATTGATTCGGATAAAGGGCTTGTTATAACAAAAATAGCGCAGGGATCCGACGCGCATGTGACAGGACTCAAAGAGGGAGATGTGATTTTTGACGTAAACAATGTGAGAGTGAATAGCTTTGAGGACCTCAACAAGGCCGTAACAAACAAAAAATCTCTCGCTTTCTTGATCTGGCGCGACGGTAAAACATTCTATGTTCCAATGAAAATGCCGCAGTAAGTGCAATGTTCAATGCACAATGAAAAAGACAAAAGCATAAGATGAAACAATGTAGGGGCGGGCAACCGCCCTTTTTTGATACCATGATACGAAAAAACAAAAAATGCTTTCTTTCCGCCCTTCTATATAGATGTCACCTGAATTGCTTTTACTTTTCATTGTGCGTTGAACATTGTGAGTTATACATTGCTCTCTCGTATTGATATACTATACCGTAGTGGCAAAAGATAAACATATAGGCGTAATAAGTTTCAATAGAAAACATTTTACCAAGTTAGGGCTGGAACTATACCCGATTTAGAGAGCAGAATTTTAATATGCTTGAAGCATCAAAGGCGTCAACATCGGCGGCGGGATATTTGCCTTGCTGACGATTTGATGCGACTAAATGAAAAAAACTGTATTATTCCATTGTCAATGGTATAATTACCAAGTTACATAATAGTATTGAGGAGGTGTAATTTTGCCAGAGTTTTTACAGCAAATCGTAAATAATTTTTCTTGGACGACATTTACACAACAAATCATAAACGGACTGTCTTTTGGTTCGGTTTATGCATTGATCGCCGTTGGATATTCCTTAGTATATTCGATTTTGGGATTCTCTAACTTTGCTCATGGAGGGTTCATCGTGGTCGGCGCATATACATGTTACTTGATTATGGGAGAGCTTATAAGCTCAAGCACGTATCTTCCATGGCAATTAGGAGCGGGCATTGCATTATTAATAGGAGGAGTAGCGGCTATTGTCTTTAGCGGTATCGTGGGGGTAATAACGGAACGGATGGCATACAAACCAATTCGCGAGAAGACCTCGTTGACGCTCTACCTGCTCATCGCTTCAATGGGAGTTTCCATTGTCATTGAAAATCTATTTGTCGTCACTATAGGAGGACGTTTCAGAGCACTGCCTCAGGTGAATCTGGATATCCCATGGCTGATGCGGCTCCTTGGTTTGCCGCCGGAGCCTATACCGTTGCAGCATACCATAAAACTCGCTGAGGGAATAACGATAAGCACATTCGACATTATTACATTTGTTGTGGCCTTTATGTTTTTGCTCGGACTGCAGTTATTCCTGCAAAGGACCAAGTGGGGGCTTGCAATACGGGCTGCCGCCTGTGACCTGAGGACAGCGGGACTGATGGGAGTTAACGTAGGACGTCTTATCTCAATTATTTTCCTTGTTGCCGGAGGGCTTGCGGGAGTGTGCGGCATTTTCCTTGGAATGCGCTACACCATTTATCCGCAGCTTGGAGATATAACTTTCAAAGCATTTGTCGCAGCAGTCGTCGGAGGGTTGGGAAGCCTCCCAGGGGCTGTTGTCGGAAGCATAATTCTAGGCCTGTTAGAAATGTTGGTTGCGGGGTTCATAAGCAGCCAATTGAGAGACCTAGTGGTTTATTCTCTTTTAGTTATAACACTCATTGTAAAACCTACCGGACTATTCGGAAAGCAAATCGGCGACAAGGTATAGGGGGATAAATAGATGAATTATATCATTGAGTTTTTTGGACTTTCTCCTCAATATACTATCCTCGGAAAAGTTTTCTCCGTTACCGCGATACTCGAAACAGTAGCCATTATTCTGGGAATAATATTAGGTACTGCGGTTATTGTAGCAGGGTCCTCGATGTTTTTTGCCAAAATTAAGAACAGGTTATCGACGCTCCAAAAATCTATCGTCGGAAATGTACTCTTCATATGTTTGGGAATATACCTCGCGCTTTGCCCTTTAGCCGGTTATCATGAAGGTATATTGACGTTGCTTTGCATAAACGCGGTTGCGGCAATGGGACTTTCGTTATTAACGGGATTCACGGGCATTTTCTCGCTCGGTCACGCGGGATTTCTAGCGCTTGGCGCTTATACCGCAGCCATCCTTACGCTCCGGCATGGCGTGCATTGGTTTTCGGCCGTGATGGCAGGTGGAGTAGTGGCTATGATATCTGCATGGGTAATAGGAGCGCTGACATTGAAGTTAGTTGGGGACTATTTCGCGATAGTATCAATAGGGTTTGGCGAAGTCATCAAGCTCGTCCTTGAAAACTGGCAGTCCTTCACGCGGGGCGCGCGCGGAATCCCGGGAATAACAACGTTCACAACGCGTCATGTGGCGGTCGGATTTTTTACCGTGATGGGGCTCTTGATGTTTAACCTGATATACAGCAAACACGGAAGGGAGTTTAAAGCGGTGCGCGACGACATGATAGCCGCTTCCATGATGGGGTGCAATACGTTTAGGACCAAAACCCTTTCTCTCATGCTCTCAGCTTTCTACTGCGGTGTCGCTGGCGCCCTACTCGCGGGGTTTACATCTTTTATCCAGCCTAGCATATTCGACATGAAAAAATCTACGGAGTTAACGTCACTAGTCGTTTTCGGAGGGCTGGGCTCCATGAGCGGAACCTTGATTGCCGCATCAATAATCACTCTAATAACTGAGATCTTCCGCGATATTTCGCAGTACCGTATGTTAATTTACGGATTGGTTTTAGTCCTTATAATGGTATTGAGATCCGAAGGAATACTTGGCAACCGTGAAATGTGGGAGCTCTCCACTAGAAGAAAGGCGGTGAAAAAATGAGCGCTTTTCTGGAACTTAAAAACGTAAACAAGGCTTTCGGCGGTGTTCAGGCAATAAAGGACATGAGCTTTTGCATAGAACAAGGCGAACTTGCGGGAATGATAGGCCCAAACGGCGCCGGGAAGACGACCGTATTTAATGTTATTTCAAGTGTTTATAACTCAGACTCAGGTCAAGTACTATTTAATGGCAAAAACATAACGCATCTTCGCGCCTATCAGATAGTACGTATCGGCATAGCGCGCACGTTTCAAAATCTGCGGCTCTTTTCACGTTCTTCGGTGCTCGAAAACGTAATGACAGCAGCTCAATCACATGAAAAATATTCCTTTGCTGAATCACTTACACATTTTGGACGTTGGAACTCAAAGGAAAAAAAGAACCGAATAGCCAGCATGAAGCTTCTTGAGCGCATAGGACTTGCCGATAGAGCCGAACAAATAGCGGGAACCCTGCCGTACGGAATGCAGAGAAGGCTCGAAATAGCCCGCGCGCTGGCGCTCAAACCCACTTTGCTCATGCTCGACGAACCTGCGGCGGGAATGAACGAGGAGGAAGTTTTCGCCCTGAACGACCTCATCAAGGACATACATAAGGACCACTCTCTTACGATACTCGTCATAGAACACCATATGGACTTGATAATGCAGATATGCCCTCACATAATATGCATGAATTTCGGAGCAAAAATAGCGGAGGGTTCCCCCGACATAATCCAGAAAAACCCGGAGGTATTAAAAGCGTACCTTGGCGACGATGAGGAGGTGGCTTAAATGGCGTTGCTTCTTGTGAATGATCTGCATGTCAGCTACGGCGCGATTAAGGCGCTTAATGGATTTTCAATGCATATTGACGAGGGCGAGATTGTTTCCGTAATTGGCTCAAACGGAGCGGGAAAGTCAACGTTTATGAACGCCATAATGGGCGCCGTGAAACGAGAAAAAGGGACGCTCACGCTGAACGGAAAAGTTCTTTCCGCGAGACCTTATCAAGTCGTATCCCAGGGAATTTCCCTTTCTCCTGAAGGAAGAAAGATATTTGCCCCTTTGACTGTATTTGAGAACCTTCAAATGGGGGCGTTCCCAAGATCGGCCTTGGAAAAGGCAGCAATAAATAATGATATTGAATGGGTTTTTACTCTATTTCCGCGACTTAAGGAACGAATCGGGCAATATGCCGGAACCCTCTCGGGCGGAGAACAACAAATGCTCTCGGTTGGACGCGCTCTGATGTCCCGCCCCAAGCTGCTCCTTTTGGACGAGCCGTCGCTCGGGCTGGCGCCAGTTGTTATCAGGGATATTTTTAAGGAATTAAGGTTAATAAATCAGCAGGGCGTGACTATTCTCATAGTTGAGCAAAACGCGCGCCAGGCTTTGTTGCTGTCGCACAGAACGTATGTTCTGCAGACAGGAAGCCTCTTCAAGGAAGGGAAATCAAAAGATCTCCTCGCGGATCCGGAAATCGCCGCTGCGTATCTTGGAGTGAAAACGTAAAAGACAGTGTTCAATGTTCAAACGCAACAAATTTTAATGTAGGGTGCGATGTCCGCATCGCGCCGTGCATGTAACCATAATAAACGCAATATAAACAATTGTTGAGGTGGTGTGGTCGCTCTCAATCTCCCCGACCTTCGGTCGTTCTTGTTTACCGCGCCGCCATTGCGAGCGAAGCGCAACAATCGCAACGACGATTGACCTTTGCGAACGGCTTCATCGCGAAGCAATTTGATTCACGTCTAAAAACAGGGAATAGGGATTAGGAAAATACTTTAAAACAAAGACGCTGGATTGCTTCACCGCAAAAAGACGCGGTTCGCAAAGACGTATGAGCGTGGTGGTGGCAACCGCTACGAAAAACAACGGTAGGATAAATATTAGCCGGGCATAACGGAAAGGAGTTTCGTAATGCAGAACAATAACTTATTCAAAATAATAATATGGAGTTTAGTTATATGCGCGCTGATACACCCCGCAGAATCTGCCGTAGTAGTGCGTAGCTCTAAAGTTAAACGAAGACTAATAGTAAACGAACTACCAAAACAACCGAAAGCTACCGGGATGAGCGATTCTGAGTTTGTCGGACTTTGCATATCCGCCCCTTTATGGCAAATTGAGGATGCAATCAAAAAAGGCGCAAACGCGAGAGCCTCTAGCGGTAGCGAACGTTATACTGCAATCATTGTAGCAGCACGTAGCAACAGCGATCCGGAAGTGATAAAAGTCCTCTTTAGAGCAGGCGCTGATGTCAATGCTAAAGATGCACAAGGGCAGACACCGCTTATTCATGCAATATACAACAGCAATCCGGAAGTGATAACGGCTCTTCTCAATGTTGGAGCGCTCACAGGAACGAGGGATAACTCTGGTAAAACAGCTTTGGACTACGCGGAATTATATGCGAGACAAGAAGCTATAGACAGATTACAAGGCAAAACTGCCACCACTCAAACAAAACAGGCAAAACAAACAAAACAGACGCCTTCAGGCCGAGTGCAAACAATCCAAATACGACCATCTAATGACTCGCGTAGAGACGAGGGTTTTATTGAAATTTGCAAAACTGGCTCACCGGGGGAAATAAGCAACGCTATCATAAATGGAGCAAACGCAAACTCGACTAATACATCGGGAATGACAGCCCTCATGTGGGCAGCCAATAGCAACACTGACCCAGAGACGGTAACGACTCTTATAAAAGCCGGCGCCAAAGTCAACGCGCAGACAAAGAACGGCTGGACGCCGCTTATTTGGGCGGCGTTCAGCAAAGAATCCAATCCTGAAGTTATAACAATTCTTCTCAACGCTGGCGCGAACCCGAAAGTGAAGAGCAGCTCCGGCAAAATGGCAATAGATTACGCGAGGGAGAATGCGAAATTTGAGAATACCGAAGCGCTCAAGCAACTGGAGGAAGCGAGCAGGTAAAAATAGTGAGGAGTGAGGAGTGAGGAGTTCAATACTCAATACTCAATACTCAATACTCAATACTCAATACTCAATACTCAATACTCAATACTCAATACTCACTCTTTATTCTTCACTAACAAACTCCCATCGCTCTTCGATGATCGTGCCGTCAGTCCATTCGTTGTTCGTGTTTTCCTCCACAGGCTTAAAGCCGAATTCTTTGTAGAGATGTCGCGCTGCGTCCAATATATTTGTAGTCCACAGGAACATGTGCTTGTACCCGCGCTCTTTGCAGAATTGCATCGCGGTGTTCATTAGTTTTCGCCCGATGCCGTTCCCCTGATGTTCCGCGTCCACAAGAAACCATCGTAGCTGCGCGCCGCGCGGCGTTTTCACAATAGCAATGGAACCTATTATGGAGTTGTCAATCTCAGCAATCCATAAGCGGCTTTCGCCAGGGTCGCGCAGAAATTCCGCGAGCCCTTTCATCACATAATATTCGAATACAGGCTTGAAGCCATATCGTTCCCCATAATATTTCATGTGCATATAACACACATAACCGGCGTCCCCCGGTTCGCTCGCCCGAATAAGCACTTGATCGTCCGACATCTCACTAAAACAGGGAATAGGGATCAGGGATTAGGGATCAGGGATTAGGAATTAGGGATTAGAAAAAAGCTTCTGTCTTTGCCTTTTCTAATCCCTAATCCCTGTTTTTCCCTAACCCCTGCTTTTTCCCATTTCTTCCACAGCGAGCTCTATTGCATTGTGAGCGCATTCGGGAAGTTTATCGTATCCTCCGATTTCAGTATCCCGGGATTTTACAAAATTCAGCCGGTCTTTGAACCTTAGTGTAAGCTGCTCCCGATAATCCTTATCCTCAAGATTTATATTAAAATCCGGAATCGGTATCGTTTCCATGCCTGAAAAACTGCCGAATTTTACGAATTTCGCGTTTCCTTCTATTATCGATTCAAGTATTCCAAGCGTATGTTCCGGTTTAATCTTTTTACCCATAAAATCGCCGGTGTTAAGGACATAGCAATCCACCCCGTCTTCAAAAAGCTGTTTAAAACGATTGAAGTCGGTCTCAAGCGGGTATGTTCTGAAAGGGTTGGCGTACGGCTCACAGACGAGCGCATTAATATCCACTCCGGGCGCTAGCCTTTCGGCGCTTGTCCTCTTTGTGGCAAGGGTGGCGCCCATCACCGAAGCAAGAGCGGGACCGGTGAGCTTCAGGACTGGAGGTATCGTTGGGTCCCTCATCAGCCAGAATACCGCATTTAATGCCTCATCAATACGATCAATACGGTTGGGAGACCAGAATTTTGACTTCATTGCGCGCCCGTTGCCATTGCGAATATCTTCCGTAACAGCAATTCTTTTTCCTTCAGCGTTTACAGTAACCCCGCAGTTTTGCATAGTAACAAGAAATTTGTTATCTTCACATCCTATAGGGTAATCCTGAACCTTGTCAAAATATGCGGGTTCCAACGCTATGGCGTACTTATCCTTTACGTTTACCACAAATGCGTCGTCGTGAAGAACCGTTATATCATATTTACCGCCATGGCGAGCGTGAGTTATTGTTGATTTTCCGGAGCCTGAAAGGCCAAAAGCAGCCATAACAAACTTTTTTCCATTCTTAAGATTATAACGCTTAAGCCCCGCGTGACATGAAGCATATCCGTTTCTGGCGCCTATACCCCAGCCCAAAGTAAGTGTGCCTTTTTTAAGCTCGCCGAAATAACGCAGGCCGAGAACTGCTGCGACGTTCTCCTTTGGTGAAAAGAACGCGAGCCCCAACGGAAAATCAGGGTGAGTCCAGTCAGGATCCGCAAAAAGAAATATATCTCCGTCGACATCCGATATTACGCGTGAGCGGTTGTACATATCCTTGTAATGTTCATTTATATACTGAAAATTAAACATCCAGCTGTATACATTATTCGCAAAAGCTTTCGGGACAAGAAGGTGCGCCCGAATCATAAAATCCTCCTCAAGCCCGATGTAAGCGTCAGCTTTCAGCATATCCTTAAACCGGGTCTGATATATCGCCTCGCGGATTATCGTAGCAAAATAATTGGGATCGACATTTGGATATCCTATTATGCGCCTCGCTGCAGCCGTGCGCCCATAAAAGGCTCCGTCATTGAACAGGAGCACATTTGCCCCTACCGGTAATCCTTGTTCTTCAGCTTCATAAACTGGCATACCTGTAAGCTCCACCGTTCCAGGAATACCCTTTGCAAGAGAATAAGCTTCTTTTAAATCCTGAACCCTGTGAACATTATTTCCGTAAAAAGCCGTTTCAATTGTGCTTCGCAGCATCGTCTGATTTAGTTTCTTAAAATTATCCGGTTCGTAATACCCAATTGTAGCCACAAAAATCCCTCCTATTATATTTTCATTTTTTTAGTTTCGTTCTAAATAATTTGTGCCGTGATAGTAACTTTTTTCTCCTTTGTAATTCAATTTTCCTGAAAAGTAGAACATTTTACACCACCTTTACCTTCTGCGATTACTGAAAACAATTAAACGTAAAAGCTGCGCGGCGGCCATCGTAGCAGCTGCAACATAAGTCCATGCGGCAGCGCGAAGCACCGACCTTGCGCCAACAAGTTCCGCTTCCGCAAGCGCTCCTGTATTGCGAAGCATTGTGAGAGCGCGGGTACTTGCGTTGAATTCAACGGGTAAAGTTATCAAATGAAAAACTATTACTCCCGAAAAGAGTAATATTCCGAGCGTTACCAACCCTGCTACGCTAAGCAGTATTCCTACAAAAAATAACGGTATGGAAAGAGTCGAACATAGATTAATTGCCGGTACAATTGCATTTCTAACCATCAAGGGAGAATAGCCAACACTGTGTTGAATGGCATGTCCGCACTCATGCGCCGCTACCCCCAACGAAGCGATACTGGTGCTTCCATACACTGACTCTGACAGATTAACAGTCCTTTTCACCGGGTCATAATGGTCTGTCAGGCTTCCCGTAACCTTATTAACGGGCACATTAAAAATTCCGGCTCTACTCAGCAGCATACTTGCTACCTCGGCAGCAGTTGAAGCTTTGCGGGTTGAAACTCTCGAATATTTTTCAAAAGTCGACTTTACATTTAGTTGAGCCCACCCAGCCAATAGAAGCGCCGGTATCAATATTACCATCGAAGAATCAAAATAAGGATACAAATACATTCACCTCTCTTTTTTTGATAGTTTAAGCCTCTTTGAAGTTATAGTCAATGAAAAATGATATACTATAATTTAGCTTTGAAAAATACCCTTATTTATTTCGACTGGAGGGGGTGTATTATGTTGTCCTGCGTGTGGTTTGTTATGTTGAAGCGCTCTTGGGAAACAGCAGCTTTAAATTGTATAGCGTCTGAGATGCGCGAAAATTTCGATGCTCAAATAACGATTTATACCCAAGGAGGAATAGAGGGACTGGAAAAACTTAACGCGTTTTCTTGGCTCTCTTTACGCCCCATTGAAAAAGGTTTAATTATACTTGGAAAATCAAAGCTTTGGCATTTATGGAGCTATGCGGATGAGGCCCCCTCATGGTGGTCTATAATTCGTACGAGAGCGCGTACTATGCACACAAAACTTATTAACGAGGGGATTTGGAGGGGGCACCCATCCGTTATGGCTCATGCTTTAGCCGAAAACGGAGAAACAGTCATACCGCCGGGTTTTGAATCCATGATCGAAAGTAACGTTAAATGGCTTCCAAATGCCGATAAATTGTATCTTGAAAATGGAAATATGTCGGACGCGATGTTAGGAGCTTACGCAAGCCTCAATGGAACAAGCGTTGTTGCCCCTCATACTGCAATACTTGACGAAATCCTCGGGAGCGGCGGTTACTTAAGAAAAGCAGCTAATGACATGGAAACAAATTTGAATAATAAAGTCACAATAACCCAGGGCGAGAGCAGCGTAAACGGGAACAATACGCAAGATGAAGTTCATGTCTCTTCTTCCGGAATTGCAAGCTATGCCAGGCGCAACATTCAGGAAAAATTCCAGCCTGTTGAAAGCGCAAAAAAGTTAGCCTTGATCTATCATAGAATATTAGGCGAGAAAGGATGAAGTTAGCGGCTAAATCAATAGAAACACTGAGGCTCATAGCAGCCCCCGGGTGGAGAAGCAAAGTTGTGTTCTCCTTTATTAACTCAATACTTCGCATATTTAGGCCAAGAAAAAAAGTAGTTCTTGATAACCTTGCTATAGCTTTTCCGGAAAAAACAAGGGACGAACGCGTGAAATTGCTGAAGAGCATGTATAGAAACTTAAGTTGGATGGTAGTGGAGCAGTTGGTATTGCAGCGCGACCCGTCCATGGCGGAAGTTTGGGTCAATGAGATAGAGGGCGAAGAATACATAAAAGAAATCCTGCGGTGCAAACGCGGAATGGTTGCTATTACTGCGCATTTTGGCAATTGGGAGCTCTTTTTAGCTTGGGGAGTGCAGCACGGATATCCGCTTTATTCTCTTACTCGCGGGCCAAACGATCCCGACCTGCATGAATTGTTCATGAAATATCGCAGCAACTGCGGAGCAACAGTGTTTGACCGGAGAGATGAAAGCTCGAAAACGTTAAAGTTCGTAAGGCTTTTAAAATCAGGAAACTTTGTTGCAATAACGGGAGATATAAACGAATACGAAGGGGTTACGCTGCCATTTTTTGGGCGGGACTGTAAAACTTCAATTGGCGCAGCTACTTTAGCTTTACTTGCTGATGTTCCAATAGTTCCGTTTTTTTTATTTCGCAAAGCGCCATTCAGCCACAGAGCATTAATAGGGAAACCGATTAATGTTCCGCTGGAAGGTACGCGAGAAGAAAAGGCCGAGGCAATTACACGCGAGATTAACAAATGGATTGAAAATGTAATAAGGAGTGACCCTTCTCTTTGGTTTTGGATGCACAAGAGGTGGAAGAAATGATATTTGAACTCATGTCGAGCGGGGCTATTGTTAAACTGCCGGAAGACTCTTGTATTATTAGCGGTTATCAACCGGAAGATGTAATTTTACTTCTTCCTTTTAATAGATATCTGCGCGGGAAAGTACAGAACGGTTATGAAAACTGGAAACTCTGTAGAATTGGAACTGATGGGCAAGAAGAGATCTTTCTCTATGAAGGAGAAGCGCGTACTTTAAGTTTTGACGGCGGTCACCAAGTCATTATTTCGCATGAAGATGTAGAAAAACTTAAAAATGCACTGTTTGCTTTAATCCCGCCGCCAGGGATACATTGTCAAGCGGCGGCTGTGCTGAAAGGAATTTTAGAGCCTGAATTAGTTAGTAATGATTTGTTTATTAGTGATGAAGCGAACGCCTTGATGCAACTCGATAAAAAAATTGAGGCAAAGGCGGCTTACTGGGCTGTAAGGTTTGCGCTTGCGCGAGGAGAACATGGTACAGTATCAAGAATAAAATTATGGTATCGTATTGCGCAAAATATTGCGTTCTCAGAACCTAAAGTTCTGGTGTGGTTTTCCCTGACTCAAATACCGGAAGTGGAAGCCGTGGCAAAGATGAATTCGCTTGGGTTCTCAGAAGAAGACATCAATAGAATAGCAGGGCAACAAGTGTCTCCTGTCTTGCTTTTCAGCAAAAATGGATATCTGCTTTTTGCTTCATATGGGGATGGGCTGAAAACGCCGCTTTTCAGACAATGGGCGTATTACCCGACATCCGTATGGAATGAGTTACGCGAGTGTAATAGAATAACGCGAAGAGATCTTCTTGCTGTTGCATGGGGAGCTAATGAGGCGAGACAGGCTCTGAAAATAAGTTCAAGATATATGAAAACACAGGAATAGTAATTCTTGGGGGGACTAAATGCTAACGGTAAAAAAGAAAATGCTTCTTATCAGACACGGAAAAACAGACTGGAATGTTGATGTACGTTTTCAGGGCTCGACCGACATTCCGCTGAATGATTACGGATATCAACAAGCATTTAAAACTGCGGCAAGACTAAAAAGCTGGCAGGGGGCTCCTGTCTACTCAAGTCCCTTAAAAAGAGCTATGCAAACAGCAGAAGTAATATCCGCCGGAGCGCCGGTTATTCCGCTTGATGGTCTAACAGAGATTAACTTTGGAGATTGGGAAGGAGCTCTTGTATCAGATATAAGGAAGAAAGATAAAGTTGCGCTTGACGCATGGCATCGGGATGGTTTTTTTTCAATTCCTGAGAATGCTGAACCTTGGGGTCAAGTATACGGAAGAGTTAGCGCGTCAGTAAAAGTATGCCTTCAGCGGGAAGAAGAGCGTATAATTGTTGTTGCGCACGGCGGTATAATACGCGCACTTATGGTTGACCTTCTTCAATTAGACCCTCGATCGGCATGGCGATTGGCCGTCTACAACTGTTCAATATCCGCAATTGATATATGCAGCGGAGTTAACAATCTGGTCTTTTTGAACGATACATTACATTTGAATAAGGAGTCAGAAGACAATGTCCCTTTCTATTACTGACGATAACTTAAATGAAGAAGAACTCTGGCAGCGCGCCGTCGCCGGAGATGACGAAGCAAGAGAGGCCATCATCGTGGCGTACAGACCTCTTGTATTTTGGCTTGCAGGAAGATTTAACGTTCCTTCATTAGTGAAGCAGGACTTAATTCAAGAAGGAATGCTGGCTTTAATTAACTCAGTTGATAGGTTCGAACATAGAAGAGGAGTCAAATTCTCGACTTTCGCATGGTATAGAATAAGGGGTCAGATGATAAACATGATTGAAAGGAGCGAGCATAAAGCGCCCCTCCCGGTCTCAGACGAAATAATAGAGCGCTGGACAACTCCAATTTATGACGATGACAATGAGATCTGGATGAGCGTGGAAGAAAGCATAAGTAAATTGCCAAAACGGGAATCCGAGATAATTTCAGCTATATTTAAAGATGGCAAAGATCCAAAGCAAATATCGAGAGAACTTGGACTAGATATTAGCCATATCTACAGGCTCAGAAGAAATGCAGTTGCTCATTTGAAAGAAATATACGCCATAAAATAGGCGCTTGAAGGGATAATATTTATGTGAGATAAAAACAAGTAAGGAGTTGCTCGCATATGGCTGATAAAATTGAGAAAAAAATATCCCGTGTTGTAAGATGGCTTGAACGTTGTAATTTAGCGTGCCGGGGCGAGAGTTACGGAAGCGCGCTTATGGATATTGAATGCGCAAGGGTAGACTTTAACTCCGCAAGAGAGGAAATATATAATAAATTAAACAAACAATATAACCCCGTAAGTAAAAAATATTGTTTTTTTAAATTTATTCGCACAGCCATTGCTTCAACTGTTATACTATTATCAATAGCAGCTCCTATTTCATTTATGGAAACTACTTTTTCTGCTATAGCGACAAACAGTTCTCTTGAATGGGTAAATTCGGATGAAAAGACTTTACTTAGAAACCTTCGGGAACAATTAAGCAATGCAAATGTCGGATGGGTTTCTGACTTAACAGATTCACCAGTTATTGATTATTCGGATAGCCCAAAGGACGAGATTAAGAGAGAGCAGAAAGGACAGACTTCAGCCGGAAAGAATATTACTGAAGAAAAGCCTTTAAAAAATAGCAGGGCTGACATAAGAAGCGAAACACAAATTTTCACTCTTCTAAAAATAGGAGAAAACGCATTAAAGAATAAACCTTCGGCGGTAATTGTGGAAAGGTAGTTGGTAAAGGGTGTCAAAAAAAATTATTACAGTTTTATTGTTGTTTTCACTGTCAATTATCTGCAATTCAGCTCTGGCGGAAGAACCAGTTGTTGATTTTGTGGAAATAAAAGGAAATACAAATGTTAATTCCGATTACATTCTTGGAGCAGTTGAGACAAAAGCAGATACATTACTCGATAGAGAAAAACTCCAGCACGATATTGAAAGTATATATGAATTGGGTTTCTTTTCGACTGTTGATATGGAGTTATCTCAGGCATACAACGGCGTAGGAGTGACGTTTGTTGTAAATGAAAACCCTGTTGTCGACAGCATATCGTTTTCAGGAAACACCGTTTATAAAGACGAAGAACTGATGGAAGTAGTTTTCACTCAACCAGGCGCAGTGTTTAACAGAATATTTTTCCGTAACGACCTTGACAGGATAAACGAAAAGTATGCTAACGACGGATATGTTATGGTTCGTATAGCGGATGTCTCAATAAGCGGTGGGAATATTTACGTAAAAATTATTGAACCACGCATAGGCGACATAATAATACAAGGAAACAAAAAAACTAAAACAAAAATAATAAGCCGTGAAATTAAATTGAAAAAAGGGGATATTTTTAACGCTACTGCTTTTCGTTATCAACTGGGAAAACTAAATAACCTAGGGTATTTTGACGATGTTAACGTCGGTTTTGAACCTGGAGACACTCAGGAGACCAGCGATATAGTAATTTCCGTAAATGAGAAAAAAACCTCGTCGATTGGATTCAACGTTGGATATGGTTCCGATGGAGGATTCAGCGGCGGTATAACTTATAGAGACATTAACTGGAATGGACTTGGACACGTCGCGGAGATCGGTTTCGAGCTTGGAAGCAATGAACAATACTGGCTTTCGTATTCGAGTCCATACATGGACAAATATACTTATGGATGGAAAGTCGGCGCGTACAGGCGTTTTCTTGAGGAGCGCTATTATTACTACAATAGGCAAAAACAATTTGAGTACGATGAGACAACTAAAGGCATATTCGCAGGGGTTGGAAAAAAATTTGGAGGTAATGAAAATTTCAGTTGGTTTTTAACGCTTGATTGGAAAGATGTAGCATATGACAACAGAAAGAACGAAATCCCAGGCTACTACGATGACCTGTTTATTTGGGAAGGTAAAAATTTCACCACTGACCTGACGCTTTCTTACAACATTATGGATGAATATACGCAGTACCCTAAGGGCTTCGTATCCGATATATTTTTATCAAAGGCATACAGCATGTTAGGGGGAGAATTTGAGTATTTAAAATACTGGCTTCAGCTTCGTTATTATCTTCCTTTTCAGTTAAAGGAATTAGTTGGAGATCTTATTGATATAGACGCTTTATCCGATGAAAAACCAATAATTCTAGCTACCCGATTCAGGATTGGCGCCTCCTCAATTTCAGACCTTCCCGCTTTTGCCCGTTACTCTCTCGGAGGGGAAAACACTTTGCGCGGATATAACAACAGAACTTTTGAAGGCAGTAAGATGGTTCTTGGAAATGTTGAACTGCGCGTACCAATTCAATCAATGTTTTCCATAGTCGGATTCTATGATATAGGGGACGCCGGCGATGATATAGACTATTACAGCGACCTTAAGTCAGATTATGGAATCGGGCTCAGAGTTAATACTCCGTTGGGGAATATACGGCTTGATTACGCCTTCGGAGGAGATGAAAACCGTTTCTACTTTGGTTTTGGGGAGATGTTTTAATTACAATGAATATTTTGAAGCTTAAAAAGACTGTGGGCTTTATTGCCGCAGTCTTTTTTTTGTATGTACCATCCGAATCCTGCGCGTTTTTCTTAAAAGGTATGCCAAATTGGGCAGCTTCTTCTGCTGTTCGGAGTATTGAGGCTGTATGGAAAGAAATTGAACTTTCAATACCAAAAGAGGAACAGGAAGGTACGCTTAAGATAGTTATTGAACAACTTTTCCGAGGGTATGAAATTTCAGAATTAAATTTATCAAATACAAAAGACCCGGGAATTGTATTCGTTAGTACAGGAGACAGTTCGAGCTGGGGCACGGAAATTAATCTTCCGCAATTGCGCCATCCGGTTAATGAATGGTTTATCAAAGACATTGAAGGAATCGATAGAGAGATATTCGAGCTCATTGATTCTGTTCCAATTGAAGCGTTATCATGGATGGACGCGTCATTGCGCGAACAAATCAAAAAACTGATAGATGAAAAGCTGTCAGGATGGGATTTTTCCATTGTCGTTCGTGTGAGCGACGAAAGCAAACAAATGCAGATTTCCTTTACGCCTCTGCAACCCTTTATTCTTGCCTTAACGCCAAAAGTAACATCAAACGCTCTCCCGGTAATGTTTCACTCGGATCTTTCCGCAAAACTGATAGCCGACATGTCTCCTATAATAGGAATTCCGGTGTCATGGGCGAAACAGCATGAAGAAGATATATCACAATTTGCCATAAGTATGCTTGAAGCGCGTAACGCGGTCACTAACATACACGCGTCTGTCAGTGCAACATTCTCTCCGGAACAGATATCTAAGATAGACACTTCGATTGACAGCGAAAGATTCTTTTTCAGCTTAAAACTAGCAGGCTACGCGGGAGTCAGGGAGAGAACACCGGAACTATGGCTTACTGCAGGATGGAAAACTGCTAATTTTACCAATATGCCGCTTGATATATACAGCGAATCTTACATTACGCTTGACGAATTTAAGTTTTACACAAGACTGGGAGGACGCTTCGAAGTTTACAACGGGGTAATGATAGGAGCGGAAATAGCTTTTCCGGGAGATAGTCTATGGTATCGATTATGGTGGGATGACAGGAGAAGAAAACCTTATTTCTGGTGGCGCTGGAATGCGGATTTAGGGCATAACTTCGCACTCGGCGTACGCCTCCGGGATGATCTGGCGTTAGAACTCCATTTTGACGATACATACAGGGATAAAATAAGCATCAGAGGTATTTTCCAGTTTTAATTTATACAGTTTTATTTTTTACCATTTTTTTACACTTTACCGGGAAAATAATATTTGGGTGATATATAGACATGCACAATAGCAATATAAGAATACTTCTTTCAGAGCTTGGAAAGCTTATTGGCTCAGAGCTCCGGGGAGAAGACCGTGAAATAAATGGAATTTCTACGCCGGAAGAAGCTTCTCCGGATAAAATATGCGTTGTATGGGACTTAAGGGAACTTAAAAGGATTTCTGAAGATATCCCTGTCCTCAGTGTGAGAGAGGCAAATCGGGACGGACTAGTATCAGAAAATCCCAAACTAATTCTTCCGGCGCTGTTGTCTTTATTTGAAGTTAAAAAAACAAAATATATCGGTATTCACCCAAGCGCCGTTATAGGAAAAGATTGTGAAATATCACCGGAGTGTTGGATTGGGCCATATTGTGTGATAGGAAACAATGTGAGAATTGATGAACTTGTACAGCTTGAAGCAAATGTATATATTGACGACGGTTGCGCGATTGGAAAAGGAACCGTTATTGAATCGAATGTCTCGGTAAGACGTTCCAAAATTGGGAGCAACGTAATTCTGCACTCAAATTGCGCGTTAGGGTGCGAGGGATTCGGATTCATTCCAACACCTGCGGGAATATTAAAAATACCGCAATTAGGCAACGTGATAATCGGAGATAATGTCGAGGTCGGAGCGTGTTCTACCATTGACTGCGGGACAATTGGAGACACTGAAATAGGTGACGGAACAAGAATTGATAACCTCGTGCAAATAGGCCATAATTGCAAGATAGGAAAGAATTGCATTTTTTGCAGTAAATCAGGCGTTGCAGGCAGTACTATTATCGGAGATAATGTGATTTTTGCAGCCGAAGCTGTCGCGCGCGATCATGTAAAGATAGGCTCTAATACTCAATTAGGAGGGCGCGCGGGAGTTACGCATGATATACCAAAAGACGCAATAGTATCAGGCTTCCCCGCTCAGGAACATAAAAAGGAATTAAAGCTGCAGGCGCATGTGTCGCGGCTTCCTAAACTGTATGAGAGAGTAAAGAAGCTGGAAAATTTGATTGGAAGAGAGAAAATATGAGCCGCCGCCTTAAGAAAAATGTAAGCTGGGAAGGAAAAGGGCTTCATTCGGGCAGCGAGTGCAGAGTTACTCTTTCGCCATATAAAGAATTTTCTCTGTCATTGAACGGTATTTGTACTTCAATAAAGGAACTGAGATTTGAAGGGAGCTCCCGAGGTTCAGACTTGATTACTCCTGACGGGTCAAAAGTGCGTACTGTGGAACACCTTATGTCCGCAATAGGCGGGCTTGGGCTTTGGGAGACAAACATAGAAGTTGAAGGAGTCGAATTTCCGGCAATTGACGGCTGTTCAGAGACTTTCTCACGAACATTATTTGCGTCCTCGGAGGAATGCGAAGCTGTAAAACCGCTGGAGCTTTATTCTCCAATCTATTGCCAGGGAGCAGGGGGCGCATTTATTTCAGCCGTCCCAAGCGAAAAACTGAGCATAACTTACGTAATAAAGTATCAAAATGATTTGATAGGTACAATGCTATATGACTACAACGACGCTGATTGTGAATTATATATAAACGAGATTTCACGAGCCAGAACTTTTGCGCTGGAAAAAGATATAGAACAATTGCTGCGAAATGGAATGGCTCTTGGCGGTTCGCTTGATAACGCTATATTGGTCGGAGAATCTGAAATTATGACAAACGGCTCGTTACGATATAGAGACGAATTTGTAAGGCATAAGGTACTTGACTTAATCGGCGACCTTGCATTGGTTGGAATGCCGGTATGCGCGAGGATAACAGCTATACGCGCGGGACATATACCTCACCTGCAATTAATTGAAAAATTAAGGAGGTTATCTTAATTGTTGGATATCTACGAAGTGATGAAGGTTCTGAAGCACCGTTATCCTTTTCTGTTGGTCGATAGAATAATTGAATGCGATACTGAACATGCTGTAGGATATAAAAACGTCACAATAAATGAACCTTTCTTCCAGGGACATTTCCCCGAAGAACCCGTCATGCCGGGCGTGCTCATATTGGAATCAATGGGACAGGTCGGGTCGATAATGGCTATAGCTCAGGCGGACAGAGAATATATAAAGGACCAAATTGTTTTTCTCACCGGAATAGATAAAGCTAAGTTCCGAAAACCTGTTCGCCCCGGCGACAGGATAATGATTAAAGCAAAAATGTTAAAGCGGCGCTCAACTGTCGGTAAGGCACGAATAGAAGCGTTTGTGGATGAAGAAATGATAGCTGAGGCGGAATACTTGTTTTTCGTAGCTCCGACGCTACAGAAGCAAAGAATGGAGGAATAATTATGATTCATCCTACGGCAATAGTTTCTCCTGGAGCAGAATTAGGAAAGGGAGTTAAAATTGGAGCTTATTGCATAGTTGAAAATGCTCGTATAGGAGATAATACTATACTGGAACCTTATTCCCGAGTATGCAGCTATGTTGAAATGGGTTCTGACAATCAAGTACACAGCCACGCCGTCATCGGGGGAGAACCGCAGGACCATGGATACAGCGGCGAAAAATCATATGTAAAAATTGGAGACAGGAATATTTTCCGTGAAAATGTCACAATTAACAGAGCCACCGGAGAAGGCTTTGTAACATCTGTAGGCAATGACTGTCTCATTATGGAAGGCGTTCATGTAGGGCACAACGCAGATATCAGGAATAATGTCACAATAGCTAACAAAGTCGGAATATCCGGTTTTGTGCAAATTGATGATTACACGGTTCTTGGAGGGATGGTAGGAATCCATCAATTTGTGCGGATTGGAACTTACTGTATGGTGGGAGGAATGTACCGCGTGACAAAAGACATTCCGCATTACACGCTTGCAGCAGGAGAACCCTTACGCCTTATGGGAACGAATGTAATAGGGCTTCGAAGGGCAAATTTCTCATCAGAACTGCGTAAAAAGATATTGTTGGTTTACAAGGAATTATATGACACAAGTGTAGTTTTCTCTTCTTCGCTCGAGAATCTTCGCACAAAGCTGGAAAACGCGGAAGATACTCCAGCGGAGGTGCTTAAAGTATTGAATTTTTATAAGGATTCAAAACGCGGAATTACATTCTGGGTAGGCAATAAAGACAGGGATTAGGGAAAGACAGGGATTAGGGATTAGGGATTAGGGATTAGGAAAGACAAAGATAAAAGATGAAAGAATTGAGTGGTCGGCTACCTATTAGTTGGGTAGCCGACTTTTTCATTTGGGGCTGTAACAAAAGCTGTTGGTAAGCTTTTGGAGGGGTGGCGCGAAGCGATGGGATGTTTGCCGCTCATATTAGTAGCACCTTCTGTTTTTTTCCTAATATACATAATTCATAGCCTTTTTCTTATATTTTGTATTTTTATTGAAATAAAGATAATATTTGCAGTTTAATATTTTTATTGGACAAAAGCAACAAAGTTCCACTATAATAATATATTAGACGGGTAAATTTCAAAATTGGAATTTGCCTTAAATCAAGGAGGTATGATATATGTCAATACGTAAGATGTTTTTGGCGTTTACGGTAATTCTTTTACTGGTAAGCGTCGCGTTCGCTTTTCCTTATGACCCGAATCCAAGTGAAATAGACGGAACTCTTCCCGCGCTTGGAACCGTCACAACCCCCAGTGCGACCAACCTGTTCCCGGGTACATGGAGCAGAACGTTCGCCAGCAATAACGCCCAATCCATGCGACTTCACAATTATATGGTAAAAGAGTTCGCAGCTAACGGCGGCCCGGGCGGCGTTAACGATATGAAAATATGGAACACCCCCAGTTTTAGCGAAGAGAAAATGAAACAACAGAATGACGCGTGGGCGTTTAAGAGCGCAAACCCGGGAACAGCCGTTCCCGCATCGGTTGGCGTTTCCATGTTTACCACCCACAGCGAACTTGTAGCGTGTATTGAAGCAATGCCGAGAACGAACATGACGGTTGAATATTTGGGCGAGATTCCGAGAGGTTTCCCCTTCCCTATGCTCGTTTTTTCCAACCTCAAAAAGCATCCGACTATTGCGGGGGGAGTTGACGCGAAGGACCGTTCTCCCGCAGAGTTGAAGAAGACCAAGAAGCCGCTCGTCTGGATTCAGGGCAACATTCACGGCGGCGAGTGGTCGGGCGGCGAGGGAGCGCTTGCCTGCGCCTATGACCTCGCAAATGGCAGATATAACGATCTTCTCGACAAAGTCAACGTCATAGTCGTCCCGCGCGTTACCGCCGACGGCGCGAAAGTGCCGCGCAGAGAAACGCACGACCTGGTAGCCCTTCAGTGGACGCCGGTGCCGGAAGCCAGAGACTTGAACCGCGACAACGTGCTGCTTGACCATCACGTGACGCGCTCTATGCGTAAAATGAACATGGCTTACGGGCCGCATTTCGCCATCGACCTTCACGAGCGCAACCAGGAGCAAATCAACTCAAGCGCCACGTCATTTTTTGGCGTGAAGTTCGACTGGGACGCCGGCGACATCAGCGCGGGCGGAACGACTATACTTCAAACCCCCAAAGAACTCAGCTATCTCCGTTACAAGTATGTGGAACCGGATCTTTCCAAATTCGCCGAGCAGTACTCCATCTACATGGGGTCGTATATCGTCGAGGGATTTGACGATTACTCAAGCGGTCTTGGCTCAGCCTATCAGGTTTGGAACAACTACGTTCCTAGCCCGGACGATACGGTCGGAGGGCCTTACGGGCCGTATTCCGGCAGAGGAATAAGCCCAAGCGGCGGCGGAGTTGCTTCGGGCGGCACTTGGGTTAACAGCCAGGTTTTTGACCCCGATTCGCCTTTCATTCTGGCGCCAGAGGGCACGTACAATCACCGAAGCAGCCGCAACATCAACTCAATGCCCGGCGTTATCAGCCAGTTGTTTGAGAACAGGTCGTATCCGCAGAACACGGGAAGCCGCGGCATGTGGGAACGCCGTGTAGCGACCGGCTATGTCTGCATGCTTTCAACGATATCGACTGCCGCGAACCGGGGCGAAGTGATAGTTCCGCTGCTTGAAGAGATGAGGACGCGCTGGGCGGAAAAAGGCAAGGTCTACGACCCGACCGACATGATACCGATTCTAACAATTCCGCACCTTCCGACTTATTGGAATGAAACTATTGATCAAGGCGACGGCTTCCCGTATGAAAGGGGCGACCTGTCGTATTGGGCAATAGACATCGGCACAACCGGTACCGTTCCCAACGCTTCGGCTGACGATATCGTAGGCGTAACACGGTTTAACTTGACGAAATCCATTAAAAAAGGCGTTGTCGAAGGTCGCCCGACATTCAATATGGGCGGCGAGGTACATTCGTTCGTTCTTGACGGCTCAGGCGAAGGCAGATACCAGCCTCTGAAGACCGAAATACTGACTCAGGGATGGAACTTAAGAGAGCGCGCCCGCCCAACGGCGTACATCTTCGAAGGGCCATACGCCGAAGAGGTTGCAAGCCGAATGTTGATTGCCGGCATCAATGTGAAGCGCCTCGCTAAGGACGTGACAGTCAACGTCACGGGTTGGAAATTTAACGCCCGCCCGACTGTTGACTTCCGTAACAGCGGAGGAGGCGGCTGGGGATCGAATAACCGGAACGTAACTCTTTTCGATATTCCAAACAGGCCGTTTAAGAAAGACGTGTTTGTCGTTTTCCTCAGTCAGCTTATGACACATCTCATACCTATGTATCTGGAACCCGACATGCCCTTCAGCGCTGGAAACGGCATTATGCTTCAGTACATGAGCGTGGCGCTTGGCGGCGCCGGTACGGGCGCGCTGTCTCCAAATATCGTTGGCGTAGAGATGCCCATATATCGTTACATCGGCGACGTGAATGCGCTTCAAACTTACGATATGGACTTCTTCCTTCCGTTGATCAATAGAGGCGCAGTACCGCGTTTCTTCAGCTTCCATACACAGGAAGAACTTGCCGCTATAGCGGCAGCCTGCGGAAAATATAACATAAAGGCTTACGATTACGATATTCAGGTACACGCAAGAGCTGGAAGAAATACGACGGCGCCCGCGCTGAAAGACCGCAAATTCGACATGATCCTGCCAACATCCGAAGGCGTAAAGAACTATTTGATCCAGAAGATAGACGGGAGTTATGAGGTTCTGCCCGTTCAGGCAAACAAAATGGTGGGCTGGGACGTAGCGACAATCGACGTGGACAGACACGGACAGAAACCGTTCACTGTGGATTTGGCAAGCAATGACCGCCCTGCAGTAGGCGACGGAAGCGACCGTACGCTCCCGGTAGCATTGCCGACGTGGGACGATCTTATCGGTGTGCGTATAGTTGAAGTAATGGCTTCTCCGATACTGGATTTGTTTAAAGACGGCAAACTTCCTAAGGACGCCGTATTGACCGAGACCGGAATTAAGTATACGGAAATGCTTAGCGGTACGAGCTTAATACTGTGCGAAGGCATGCTTGACGGCTGGGAAATCATTGGCTCAACTCCGCACAGCGGCGCCAACTGGAAATCTAGCTTTGCAAAAGGCCAGCTTCATGTAAAGTTCACCGGAGATGCATACGATCAAGCCGTGACCGTTACGCTTCAAAAAATCGGAACAACTGAAACGATGGATATTGAAATTAAGTTCTCCGGAGAGAAAGAGAGCATTTGGGACAGGATATTTGACAAGGCAGGCTGCAATGCCGGGGCATTAATATTTGCTTTGCTTGCGCTTTGCCCGTTGTTTATGAGAAGAAAAGGTTAATAAAAACGTGTGGAGTGTGGAGTGTGGAGTTTAAAGACAAAAACTTAACATCTTTTGCATTTCACTTCACTCTTCACAAAAAGCAGTGTGAAGAGTGGAAGTTAAAAATTGGAGTCGTTTAAATACAATAAAACAAAAAAGGGTGCTTTTATAGCATCCTTTTTATTTTTCACTTCGGCGTATATGTTAGCGTCACCGCGCCTTCAAGATTCAATCCGATTTCAATTCCCTGACTGGTGACGCGCAGTCCGTCGAATTTTGCGGACTTTAACGTCCCTTTCAGCTCAATTTCATCGTTTAATTCACGTGAAGCAATTATTTCGCGCGCGTCGTTGGTCAGTTCGTCAACTTTAGCGCCTAGCTCCCAACTCAATCTTCCGCTTAAAATGCTCATGAGCACCGGGCGCAGCAACCAAGCCGCTTTTTCAACAAGTCCGGAGCGCGTGCCCTCTTCAAGCTCAAAATTTTTTACTGATAGAACCCTCGTCTCCTCGTCAAAATATGGTTCTCCCACAGCATATATTGTTCCTTTTGAATCTGCTGCATCAATATTAAATGCCGTTATCAAGCGCTCTCCGCTTCCCATTATTCGCAGAGACCTCACGAAAACCGAGGTAATACCCATATCGATTTCGAACCCTTGGAGCGCTTTCATGGCTTCCTGCTCAAGGGCGTCATAATTCAACAAAGCTTTCACGTTCAAATTGATGGATTCTTCTCCGGGTACATATTCCTCAAGCGGAGGCAAACTTTTTTTACGCGCCCCCGCAACGTTGCCCACGCCCATTGACAACGATATCCCCGCTTCCACGTATGCCCTTAATGTCACTTCTTTTGGAGTTATTTCAAGAGGAGACGCCGCTACGCTGCGAGGGTCGATATGAAGGGATATCGTATCCGCCGCCATGATCGGAACAGTCAGATTATCCCATTCCCTTTGCATTACTTCCCTGAGCCTGACTTCCTTGTTTATTGCATCGTCAATTCTATATAAGTTATCGCGAATAGCTTCCCTTAAAAACCTGTCGGACTCATTACGGAGGCCTATCTGGATACCTGCAACTTTGAGCCTTGGAGGTTTTATCCACTCGAAATCAACTTCTGCCTCGGTCTTAATGCTCCAGTCGCGTCTGATGCTTGGTTTGACTGCAATGTTAACTCTGAGCTCTCCGTCGGTCTTAGCGCTGAAAGGTACCCTCACAATTGCCGCAAGGACATTGCCCACAAAGCGCACATCAAACTTGACAGGAAGAGATATCTTGATTTTCCCTTTTTCAGCTGTTACCTTTACGTCCTCTTCCCTCTTAAATTTGTAGTTTAATTTGCCCCTGACAGTTCCGTCAAGATACTCAGTATCTCCGGTATATTGCCTGACAAGGTTCCTGTTGGCAAAAGACTGCAAATCGTCAATTGATAATTTAATCGGAACGGATATTTTAGAAGGCGCTACCTGACTTGGAGGAATAAATGAGCGAACCAATTTTGGTTCCGGGAACTCCGGTATTACAATTGGACTATTCCCGCGAGTCGCGCCAAAAGAAAAGTAAATCGCAGTCAAGCAGCCTGATACAACAACAAATAATAGAAATATTACCTTTTTCATTTGCTTGTCTTAAAAGCTTCCTTTAAATTGATATATGTATCCGCAAGCGATTCCTGCCTGACCTTCTTCACATCAAATTTCAGCAGGAAGAAAACAAATTGAACGGCAATACTTACTCCAAATACTGAGTAAAGAGTTCCAACTCCAAGAAAGCCTCCAAGAAGCCAGCCTAATGCAACAGCCGTACCTTCGACAATCGCTCGCGCCACCCCTACCCTGCAGTTCATTTTTCTCACAAGCATCACCATTAAGGAATCCCGCGGCCCAGCGCCAAAACCGGCGCCGATGTAGAAATAACTTGCAAAGGCTATGACAATAAGTCCGGCTGTTACCATGGCAAAACCTGATACTTGCGTGTCCATCTTCGGAAATAGCCCGCTCTCAAGTAAAATATCCATAAATGTTCCAATAAGCAGCATATTAAGGACCGTTCCGAATCCGATTTTTTCCCCCATAAAAAACGCTATGGCGACAATCACAAACCCAACAGTTATACTAGCCTGCCCCATAGTAATGCCGACATGAATTGAGATTCCCTGATGCAGGACATCCCATGTCAAAAGTCCTATGTCGCCTTTTATTGTGAGAACAACCCCTAATGAATAAAGAAAAAGACCAAATATAAGCCTAATAAAACGATTAATAAAATTTAACATTGTAACATGCTCGCTTTCAGAATAAAAATATAGTGGTGAGAGGTGAGCGGCGGGTGGCGAGAAAAAAGAAAAAGACAAAAACATTATTCACGAACAAATCCTTTTGTATTTGCTTTTGTTCGTGTGGTTCGTGGTAAATGGCTTTTGTTTTTCGCGTATAGTGTGCAGTAATAAACTGTTGGGGCGGCATTTTGCCGCCCGCATAACATATTAAAAAACTAACCCTCTTGTTCAAACATGTCCTTTCCTACTCCGCATACAGGACAAGCCCAATCACCGGGGACTTCTTCAAAAGGAGTGCCTGCTGCAACACTAGAATCAGCGTCTCCAACCGCAGGATCATAAACATATGCACAAACCGTACAAACATATTTCACTGCTAAATTCCTCCTTCATTTACCATAAGAACCGAATATTTCCGGTCTAGTCTTATAATTATAACGCATGGAGCAGAATTTTTTTCATCTTCCTAAGAAATTTTACTCCTTACTAGCGTTTCAACGAGGCACTTAGCAAATGGAAAATTCAAAATAATTTAGCCTTTGCAAATGCTTTTGCTTTTGCTTTTGCTTTTTCTTTTGCTTTTGCTTTTTCTTTTGCTTTTGCTTTTTCTTTTGCTTTTTCTAATCCCTATTCCCTAATCCCTATTCCCTATTCCCAATTCCCTATCCCTTAACCGTATTTGAAAGGACTCCAATATTTTCAATCTCAATTTCTATTACATCCCCATCGCTCAGCCTGCCGACCCCTGAAGGAGTACCCGTTATGATGACATCCCCGGGTAAAAGAGGCATTACTTGAGAGAGAAAATGAATAAGGTGAGGAACGCTGAAAATCATATCTGAAGTGCGCGAATCCTGACGCGTTTGTCCGTTCAATCTTGAAGTCACGCGCAGGTCTAAAGGAGAAACTCCGCTAACTATCCACGGTCCGAGAGGGGTGAAAGTATTAAAAGATTTGGCAAGCATCCATTGTCCATCCCTTTTCTGTATATCTCTTGCGGAAACATCATTGGCGCAAGTAAGCCCAAGTACATAGTCGAGAGCTTCTTTTTCATCAACCTTATAAGCGCGTTTACCGATAACGACCGCAAGTTCCGCTTCATAATCGACAGCTTTAGACAATCCAACCGGATATATTATGTCCGCTCCATGAGACGTTATGCTCGTGGTGGATTTTATAAAACTCACCGGCGTTTCCGGTATCTGATGTTTAGCTTCTTCTGCGTGCGCGCGGTAATTCAGCCCTATAGCAATAAGCTTGGATGGTGTAACAGGCGGAAGCCATTTTTCAATCTCCGCCATAGGAAAACTCTCTCCGGTTACTTTGAAATCTTCCCAGAATTCTCCATCAATTGGAAACACATTTTCATCTTCCACATACCCGCTCACAATCTTTCCATCTTTTATACAACGTAAAAATTTTCTATTCATTATCATATCTCCTCATAAATTTTAGGATATAGTAACTGTTTTCTGATATTCTATTACATATTGAAAAAAAGGGGACGACAAATTATGTATCTTGGACAACAATTTAGATTTAACGAAGACGAATGCTACCGCCCAACTCGCATGGAGATAAATACGAGGTTCGTACGGGAGAATTTCCATGACATAAAAAAGCTGGCCGGGAGAAGTGAAGTTATTGCTACAGTTAAAGGCAACGCTTATTCTCATGGTATAATCCCCATCTCAAAAATTCTTTATGAAGAAGGATGCAACTGGTTTGGCACAGCCATCATAGAAGAAGCGCTTGCCTTAAGGGAAGCAGGGATAGACCGGAATATAATTATTCTAGGAGCGGCGCCCCGTTCCGGGGCTGAGGCCATCGTGAAGAATAATATCATCTGCGCATGCGGAAGCCTTGAATTTGCTTCCGCCCTCGCGGAAGCATCAAGAAAACTCTCGAAACGGGCAAGAGTTCATATAAAGATAGACACAGGAATGGGCAGGCTTGGATTTTTTCCCGACATGGCGCAAGACGCCGCTGTTAAGCTTTCCGGGATGGGGCTTTCCATTGAAGGCGCCCTAACACACTTTGCAACGTCCGAAGAAAACAATATGGATTACACGCACTGGCAATTCAGGCAGTTTATGGAAACTGTCGACTCAATAGAAAACGCCGGTATAAAAATACCTTTCAAGCATGTATGCAATAGCGGCGCCATTTTGAGCTGCCCCGGCATGTACCTTGACGCTGTGAGGACAGGTAAAATGATATATGGGATCCCCCTGCCGGGGAAACCGCGTCCTTTCCCGGTACGGACAATAGCAGAAGTAAAAACAGCAATAGCGGATATAAAAACTCTTCCGCCAAGGTCGGGAATAAGCTACAGTCTGAAATACATCACCAGAGGAGAACAAAGAATCGGCATAATCCCAATCGGAACGCTTGACGGATTTACTAGACTAAACCCCGACCCCGTCGTCCTTGTACGCGGAGTCCGAGTTCCTGCTGTCGGAACGATATGCATGGACCAGACAATGATAGACCTCACAAGCGTACCTGACGCGGCAATTGACGACGAAGTAGTCATCTTAGGCAAACAGGGAAACGATGAGATAACGCTCACCGAGATTGCGAAAAAGCTCAACACAATTTACTCGCAGACGCTCGCCATGTTCCCGTTCCGAATGCCGAGGTTTTATATTTAAGCGTCAAGGTCATAGTACACTATAGTACAGATTTTTATAATCGGAGGAACGGATAATGCTTTTTTCCTTAATAGCTGAAGCTACCGAGAGTGACTTTAAGAGCGAACTGGAACGGAACAAACCGATTAGCTGGTTAAAAAGTGTGAGCGCGTTTGCCAACGGTATTGGAGGCACACTATTTTTCGGCGTCGGCAACGACAACAGTATTATCGGTTTGGACGACGCACAATCTGACGCAGATTTTATCAGCTGTAGAATTAAGGATCGTATTACCCCGCATGAAATATATGGAGCGGCGCGGGAGCGGGCTGAAAAAAATAGTTACAGAGACGAAAAAACTGCCGGGATATGACGAACATTTCCTGCCAGAGTTTTATTCCACGGTTTCTTCGTTTACTGTTGTGCTGAAAAACGTAAACTACACAGGCAGCCAAGCCGATAACCGCAACACTGACTTCGGAATAAAAGGTGGAATAAACGAAACAGGGCGTAAAATCATAGAACTGCTTTCCACTAATCCAACGATCACGACTCAGGCAGTAGCTGACTCACTTGGCCTTTCAAGGCGCAGCGTTGAATACCACGTCAGTAAATTGAAAAAGAACGGTCAGCTAGAGCGTGATGGCGCAAAGAAAAACGGTTGTTGGATAGTTATGCTATGATAAATAATTTTATTTGTGAGGATAATGGAAATCATTTGCTTTATAGGTTAAAATGAAATTTTAAGACTTATCAAAAAATATGGAGGCATACCATGTTACAAAATGTACGTTTATTAAACTATCGGGGATTGAAGGACACGACCATACCTTTGGCGCCGATAACGTTACTTACAGGTTCAAACGGCATCGGTAAAACATCCGTTCTGGAGGGTTTGTTTTTTTTATTATCATCACAATATCCTGATGCGGCAGTGTTTCCAAGATATCCACTAATAATAAACTTAGCGCAAAATAGATTCTCAAGTAAGCAGATTCCTGTCATTCAAGGATATGATTATCTTTCGTTCTGGGAAGAATGCCCAACAGATGGCGCCAATAATTGTCAAGCTGAAGCAAATTCTGAGTATCTCAAACTCTCATGGGAGATGAGAATATCAGAATTTGCAGAACTTGATCCAGAATTTAAGAGCAAAGCGGCTACTTATGGCCTTCAAAACAGTATTGGCGCTCAATATGTGTTTTGGGAATGGAGATGCATGGGTAAAAGAAAGGATGATAATAGTAGTTACGGTTTTACTGACGTCAATGACAGAATAAAAGCTGTTATGCAATTGTCATTGCAACAGCATTTCGCCCAGAATATCATAATGCAAACAAATTCTTCGATATGCCGCTACGTTGATATGTCCTCTGTTAGGTACTGTCCTAATAAACTGTCCCTGCAAAGTGAAAGATTTTTGACTGAGGCGCTGCAAATTATCAACCCTGAAGTGACAGGCGTTCGTTGTGATGGAAACCCGGGCCGACTTAGAGTCATCATCAACGACGAATCCGAATACTCTTTGGGAACTTTGGGAGTCGGCGCTGAAACATGGGCAAGTATGTTGCTTATGCTTACGGAGTTGGTTAGCACGGATGAGAAGCATTTGCCGATAAAAATGTTCCTGTCGGACGAAATCGGAGCGGGAATACATTACAGCAAACTTGAAGAGATGTGGGACTTCCTTTTTAAGTTTTCATTGAAACATCCGCAAATTCAAATGGTGATGACGACACACAGCCAAGACTGCATCAGCGCCTTTTGCAAGACATTTCAAAACGAAAAAACCGGCATGGCTCATATAGTGCGGTTGCATAAATTTGACGAGAATGAAGGAGTTCAAACCACCGTGTACCCGCAGAAAGCATTCGACACCATTCTATCTGACAAATGGGAGGTACGAGGATGAGCGAAGCTAATTATAAATGGCTGATCGTGGGGGAAGGCAACAATGATTTAAACAGATTTACGAAATTACTCATTCAGTTTGAAGTTAAGGATGTTCATATGAACTATGTTGGCGGAAAAGGTAATGTCTTTCGCATGAACCAATGGAATAAGTTGCCAAATACAGCTAAAAATCGGATTGTTTCACAGTTGACTTTACGAAACGACCAAGTCAGACCTGGTTTTATGGGTGTTATTCTGGTGGTCGATTCCGATGTAAAGGAAACCCTTTCACAAAACTACGCGGAATATTCTCAAGAATGCCGCTCAACATTGGCTAGCTATGCTGATTGGCAACAGCCTCAAAATATTGCGCCTTCTATCATGAGGCTGGACACAATCAAGGGAACAAGCGGTCGAAAGTTACCAATATATGGACTAAGTGCACCGGCTTCAGGGCAAGGCTGCTTAGAGACCGATTTATTACGGTCATATGGTTATCCTGCTAACGAGAAAGAATGGAATGAATTTTCTGATGTTATTAAATCAGCCAGCAAAAGTTGGGTCGCCGAAGAAAAATCAAGTGATGGAAAAGAATGGTGGGATTTAAGCCGAAATGGCAAGGCCAAAATGGACAAATTCATGTACGCAGCTCTAAAGATAGGATTTGAGGTACATAGATTAAAAATCAAATTAATTAAAGAACCGCAGATCATACAGGATATAAAAAGAGCTATGGAATTGGGCTCATATCAAACATAGTCAAAATGGAGTTTACAAATTTAGCCTTTTAGCGTTTTTAGGGTTTCCTTCAACAATCTTACGGTCGTTTCGTCGAACTCTTTTTCTTTATAGTAGTGCTCCTCAAAGCGCTCTATGAACGGCATTACTTTCGTCCTTTCATGAACCGGCAGGCGGGCGGAAAACTCGCGAAGCCCTTCGCTTTTGTGCTTATTGTAACCTTTTCTTTTCATTATTCGTATAAAATTAAGTAATATAACTCTGCTCTTATCCTCAGTTACTATCCTCCGTATAAAATATATACCAAGAAAAATTAGAAATACAACTCCAGAAACGATGGGGAAGTATTCAAAAAATCCGTCAAAATTAGAGCTATTGGGATTGCTGATTATATTCTTTACGGACTGAATTATCTCTCCCTGGATTTCAAGATTGTAATTCAGGACAAATTTTGTCCATTGGTAGTCCAGTAAGTCAAAAAAAGCCTCAAAGAACCCATAATCAACCGGGCTCCAATCGTCTGCAGGAGAATATGGAGTCGGGTCATAACGAACCCAGTAAGCTCTTTCTTCATCCCACAATTCAACCCACACATGCGCGTACTCCTCGTAAACAGCGTAATATCCGCCTGTTTCGTTATATAACCCGCCTTTATAGCCACCTACAAGCCTTGAAGGTATACCGGCCATACGTAACATAACTCCCATCGCGGAAGCAAAGAATTCACAATTTCCTTTTTTGTTTACAAACATAAAGTGTTCCAGCGCATCTGCACCTTCTGACATTTCCTTTAGAGAGTATTCGAAATTCGGAGGGGACAAATAATTTAGTATAGCTGTAACTTTTCCGGGTTGATCAAGCCCTTCAGTAAGCCTTTTTACTTCGCTCCTGAGTACAGGAATATAGTCCGGGGGAAGCTCAAGGTAACGTCTTCTTCTGAAGCCTTCTCTTTCCATTGGCATAACGTTTGAAGGATTAGAAAAAGCTGTATATTGAAGTCTTCTGCCGTCATTTCTCCCGCTATAGGAAATTACTCCGTTTTCATAAACAATAGCGTCAACATCTAAAACTGACTCAGGGATATCCAATGCAAATAAATATTTGCGCCTGCCCGGTTCAAGGTATATTTTCTGTATAACCAAGTTACTGTTGTCTGAAACTCGCCTTTGACGCGTCGGGTTTGATAAAGATATCCAAGTTCTTCCGTCAAATAAATCCAAAACAACGCCGCGCCAGTACGGAGTAAACAATCGCCTATCCATTTCCGCGCGAAAAGCAAGCTTACTATTTTTTTGAATTTCGCTGACGCCGCCCAAACTTACCTGGTCAGTAAAACCTATTTGCGACATTCCCTGAGAACCATAATTTCCAAAAAACGGAGAACGGATACGCGGAGTTATAATAAACATTAATAAACATAGAGGGATCATCATTAAGAACATAAATAGCAGCCGGGAAAACAGTTGCTTAATATCTTTAAAATATATTTCCGCATTTGGATCTTTTATCAACCAAGCGGACAACACCATAACAAACGAGCAGATTATCCCCTCTCCAAAGCAGAATAAAATAAAGCTTATATCAATGGAAACCATTGCGAAACATATAAGCATCATTAGGTTTAGAAGCAGCAGTTGCATATAATCGCGCGCAGCTTTATTTTCAAGCATCTTAACAGCAGTCATTGCAAGAATAACTTTCATAAAAGGCTCAACAATCTCATTGCTTCTAAGCTGAGATAATAAAATGACAAGGAGGGCTATTGCACATAAATTAATCATTTTTCGCGAAGGGAAAGAAAGATAGTTAAATTCCATGCCAAGTCCAACGATAATAGAGATTAAAAACAAAATCAGGTACATTGGGTTTATCTCTCCCGAAGCCATGACCGCAGAAAGTAATGAGCATAAGAACGCTGATAAAACCAATAGCTTATTTATTGAAACCGTATTATTCATGATAATCTGCAAGCATCTCTAGTAGCTTCAGTTTATGCGACCGTTCTGCAGCCGGAGGAATTATCACGCCCTGTATCAGCATACCTATTGGAACTCCGCTTTTTATTGACTCGGATATAACATATGAAGCCATTGAAAGCCCTTTTTCGACCCCGGCGGAGATTATCCTGTCAAGCTCTATAATTCTGCCAACGCCTGCGCTTTCTCCTTCGTAAAGCTTTGTATTCCATTTTCCGGTCTTTGCAGAAGATTTCCAATGTATGCGTCTAATGGAGTCCCCCTCTTCATATGGACGTATCCCGACTATATCAGTTTCGTTGTGATTCAAGCCGGGTTTCTCAGCGTCATCGTTATCTTCGTGGTCATCTCTCATAAAAACAGCGTCAGGCGAGCATTTGTAAGGTGACGGAAAAACCGCGAAGCTACCGTCAATATAAATGTGCCTATAGCGCTTGAATAGGTTGAAAGGATATATTGACGTTATATAAAAAAGACTGTTATTATACCTTCCTCTTTTATTGAACTTAGTAAATATTGCGCCTTCGAGAGTCTGCCCATACCGAATAACAGGAAAGAACGCCTCGCCCTTTCCAAATTCGACGCTTATTAAAAACAGTGAAACAGAGTGTTTTTTATTAGTAACAGAAACGTTTATCGCACATTGTTCTTCGGCATAAATTTCATCAGGGAAGGTAACAGAAAGTTTCGATGAGTACAAATTTCTTCTGCCGGCTACGCCGGAGGAAAGCAAAAAGCCAAGCAGCATAGTAGTAATAAGATACATCAAGTTATTTCCGCTATTTACCGCCACTAATCCGAGACCGGCGGAAATAAGAGCATATAAAACACCGGTAATGCGAATACCTACTACTTTGTAATTCATGTCTTTCTTAAAAAACAGTTATTCCAAACATGATATTCTTTAGAACTTCCCTTTTTTGCGCAGTCGAGCTTCTCTTGAATTGCAACCGGTGAAGCAGCACATCTGCAGCAATAAGTTTGATATCCTCATGGATAACATAGTCTCTATTTTGTATCCATGCGCAAGCTCTTGCGGCTTGCAGCAAAGTCATTGCTCCGCGAGTGGATATCCCGACCTCAATGTCGCTGTGGTTACGTGTAATGTCCGTAATTCCCAATACATAGTCCAATATTTTCTCAGATACTTTTACCGTTTCGACTATTTTCCCCTGCATTTCTAACAGTTCATCAACGGAAACTACAGCTTTAATATTTTGGATCTCTTCGCGCTGACTGCCAAAACGAAGTATCTCGCGTTCAGCATTGCTTACAGGATAGCCGATTGAAATTTTCATCATGAACCTGTCTATCTGTGACTCCGGCAATGGAAAAGTGCCCGAGTGTTCTGCCGGATTCTGCGTCGCTATTGTTATGAAAGGATTGGGCATATTATAAGTGACTCCGTCTATCGTGGTTTGTTCCTCTCCCATGGCTTCCAGTAGAGCGCTCTGAGTTTTTGGCGTAGCGCGGTTTATTTCATCTACCAAAACCAGATTATTGAATATCGGGCCTGCTCTGAATTCAAATTCTCCGCGCTCTCCTCTGAGTATGTTAAGACCCGTTATATCTCCCGGCAAAAGGTCATTCGTACATTGAATACGTCCGAAACTTAATCCCAGCGCTTTCGCTAAAGCAATGGCAATAGTCGTCTTCCCAAGCCCCGGCAAGTCTTCCAGGAGTATATGACCGCGGGATAAAATGCAGACAAGCATTTTTGCAATAGATTTACCCTTCCCATGTAAAATTTTAGAGAGGTATTCCATTATTTTTTTCATTTCATCATTCTTTATGTTAATAAAGCTATCCATATGTATTTTCCTTTTCGTATAAACCAATTTATAATTTTCAATTTTTAGTATATAACATATAATCGCTACAAAGTTAAAAAAAACTGGAAAATTTTCCAATTGATATTCTCATAATTAATCATATATTTTAATATTTAGTATAATAGACACCTAGTATTCGGTGTAAGCAAGCGAAATATAAAGGCAGGTCAATATCAAAAATGAATTTTGTCAACGATTTCTTAAGCAAGCACAAGCATGACGGACTTGCAGACAGAGTTTTCAGAGGACTCGCTGTTTCTCCATATTTGAAGGATATAGCAAAACTTAGAGTTGATACTCTAAAAGATTATCCATATCTATACAAAGGAGATATAGAAAAAGAAGTGGAGCATTTGGAGAAAACTTATCTTTCATCAAATGATTCATGGTTTTTGCTTTACCTTTCAAGCGCCGGCGTAATAGGATGTATTGGAATAACTCCGCTTGACATGCTTCCTAACGAGATAAAAGAGCCATTTATCATAAAAGGGTTGAACATATCTGACTATATGTACATTGGAGAAGCCATGCTGCTAAGAGATTATCGCGACAGAGGCCTGTTCAAAAATATGCTGTCATTCGCGGAGAAACAAGCTAAATTTGCCGGAAAAAAGAACGTAGTATTTTCATACGTTGAGCGCGAAAAGATGATTGACAGATACAAAAGAGCGGGAGATTCTCTTTGGGAAAAATTCGGATATACAAAAATCACAAATGACCCCATTGAAAGAAAGTGGATGAGATCTGATACGCGTAAAATAGAGTCCAATAGATTATTTTTGTGGGGGAAACCTTTAGATACAGGGATTAGGGATTAGGGATTAGGGATTAGGGATTTGGGATTTGGGATTTGCATATAACAAATCTATGCTTTTGTTCGTCTGGTTCGTGGTTAAAGCCTTTGTAGTTGTTTTTGCCTTTGTCTTTTCTAATCCCTAATCCCTATTCCCTATTCTACAATAATAACTGCCATGCCCACTTTAACCAGTTTTTTAAGCTCCGATACGTCTTTGTTATTCATTCTTATACAGCCTTCAGACACGCGCTCGCCTATTGAATCAGGGTCATGAGTTCCATGTATGCCTATTCCTGTCCATGGCGGCGTTTTAAGTCTTATAAACCAGGGACCGTACGCTCCTTCAATTTCACCTTTCCCATCCCCGAAGTCATGCGTCCATTTACTTGAATCCTGAATTTGACTTATCATAAAAGTACCTGTGGGCGTCCTATTATCGCCTTTGTTTCGCTTGTTTCCCTTGCCCAAGCCAACAGCAATTTCCCATTCGCGCAATACTCCATTCCTGTTATAAAGACAAAGGCTGAAATTACTTTTGTCAATAAGTATCCATCTATTCCCGGTTCTTCGGTCAACAGCGCGCGATTTTCTTAAATTCTCAATTGCTTTGACTGCTTGCCTATATTCATCCAAAGATGCCGGGGCTTCTTCCAATTCAGCTTCTAAATCTATTTCTAAATCTGTTTTAAAAATGCTTTCATCTATGCTCGAAATTTCGACGGGTATTTCCCATTCGTTGCTATCTGTAGGCATATCATCGCTATCAATCGTCATATCACCGCTTATGTCCGAGCTCTTGTTTTCAATGTCAAAAGCAATCCTGTCCTCAGTAAGCGCTCGATTGTCCGACTCCGTCAGGAATAATAATCCAACGGTAAAGCCGACAGCAATTACTAAGGTTCCAACAATAACTATTATTACAGCAATCAGGTAAGTTTTCTTTTCCGATGTGTTCATCATAATCCGTTTGCTTAATTCATTTATTAATTGCCTGCCTGTACATAAGAGATTCTGCTATATGAGAAGGTAAAATATTCTCGTTTTCAGAAAGATCTGCTATGGTTCTCGCTATTTTCAGAACCCGGCTTATTCCGCGCCCTGAAATATGAAGTTTCCCCGCCATTCTTGTCAAAAATTCTCTGCATTCTCCTGATAAATTAAAGTTCCTGCGAACGATTTTTTCAGGTAATTCAGCATTGCAGTTATATCCAAACTCACTCCATCGATTCTGTTGAATTGTCCTTGCTTTACAGACGCGTTTTCTGATATCTGCGCTTCTCTCCGCAATTCCGCCAAAAGACAGCAATTCTTCCGGAAGCAGTCTTGGAACTGATATTTGCAGGTCAATTCTGTCCAGCATAGGCCCTGACAGTTTGCGCTTATACCGTTCAACTTCCCGCGCAGAGCATATACACTCGCGCGCCGGGTCTCCTAAATGCCCGCACGCGCATGGGTTCGCAGCAAGAACTAACAATACCCGCGAGGGATACTCCACTGTCCCTGAAACACGGCTCACGAAGATTTTACCATCTTCAATGGGCTGGCGTAAACTCTCGGTAAGGTCGCGCCTGAATTCCGTAAACTCGTCCAAAAACAGAACTCCTCTTGAGGCAAGAGAAATCTCTCCGGGACGAAGGTTAGTCCCCCCGCCGCAAACAGAAACGGAGCTTGCCGTAAAATGAACCGTGCGGAACGGGCGCCTTCTTCCGTCATTCCAGTTCATTCCCAAAGTGCTGCGAATAAGCAACACTTCCGTCAATTCTTCGTCGCAAAGCGGAGGAAGTATGCTATTCAACGCTTTGGCAAGAAGAGTTTTTCCGCTGCCCGGGGAACCTACAAGCAAAACATTATGATGCCCGGCTGCAGCTATCTCAAGAGCGCGCCTTGCTGCCATCTGCCCTTTGATGTCTGCAAAATCAGGGCCTTCAGCAAATGAATCTTCATCCGGAAACGACGAAGAAATACGACTTGGTTCGGACTCACCCTGCAATACTTGCACAAGCTCCTGAAGAGAAGAGACGGAATAAGCGCACACGCCCCGGACAAGACCGACTTCATACGAATTTTCATGAGGTACGAAAAGAGGGATATTCAATTTCCTCGCCAAAATAGCAGCGGGAACAGCCCCTCTAACGAAGCGCAAGCGCCCGTCAAGCGCAAGTTCGCCCATATATAAAGCTGGTGCGAGAGAAGGCAATACTCCTTGAGCACAAAGCATTCCAAGCGCGATTGGCAGATCAAGAAGCGCTCCTTCTTTTGGAAGGTCTGCCGGAGCAAGGTTCACGGCAATCCTTCCTTTAAGAGGGTATCCCATTACTCTTAAGGCTGCCCTCACTCTTTCTCTGGATTCTTTGACCGATACATCAGGGAGCCCAACAATTGAAATTGAAAAAAGCCCTCCCGTTATCTCGACTTCAATCTCAACACGAAGCGCTTCAATCCCGCGCAGTGTAATTCCTCCTATGCTGCTCATACCGACGGTTGCCTTAACGTCATTATGCGCGGGCATTAATTCATTATTTAAAACAGATTCAAATTCTAATGTCTCATTACCTCCAAAGCCGACAATATTACGTATATGCTCAACCTTATAATCCGTATTGCCTTCATTTGCTGTAAGAGCAACTAAATCTATTCTCCAATTTCCCTCGTAACAGTGTTTTTGCACATAACATCTGCCTGCAAGTTCAAGTGAGTGTAATTTTTTCGGCCCTATAGAATCCTCTGCGCTTTGCATTGTCTCCCCCATTGAAAAATGAGAGCGCGTTCTAACTTCAACAAAAACAAGCTGTTCACCATTCATTGCTACTATATCTATTTCGCCGACGGAGAATGAAACGTTTCTTTCAAAAATTTCCCATCCGAGACCTTCAATGTATTGGGCGGCGTAATTCTCCCCCAATTGTCCTACTTCCAAGTTTTTGGCCACTTAAAATCGATCCTCACCCACGAACAAATTTATCTCTGTCAAGATTATACAAAAAACTCAAAACTTTCGCGACGGCGCGATACAAATTCTCCGGAACGGAATCTCCTATCTCAAGGGACAACAGAGCCGAAACAAGGGCAACGTCCTCAACTACAGGAACATCAACCTCCTTAGCCCTTTTAACAATTCTTCGCGCAAGAGAGTCATACCCCTTTGCCGTAACCTCCGGCACAGCGGACTTAACTTTATCATATTTAAGAGCAGCAGCTTTATCCCTCTTTTTTCTCGCCATGTTAGTAATTATATCAATTGATATGGATTATTCCAAATTATTAATTAAAGTTTAGGTAATCATTAATGTCTCGTATACTGTCATAAACTATACCCTCCCATTTAAAAACCGGATAGTCAAGAGTTCTGCCAAATAAACACCGCCCGCGATTTACTGCTTCATTATAGGCTAATAACCCATTATGTGCAAATTAGTACAAAAGAGAGCGCTTTTGTGCTAAGATTTTTCTCTAATCGTTCTGAAAAATGGGGAGGTATGTCATGCAAAAAAACATTTCCGTTTTAAAAATGGTGCTTTTAGGCGTAATTGTATTGCTCGCAGGATATTATTTCCTGTTCACAGACTCCAATTTGTCTTCAATGAGCGATTCGAATTTTTTTGAGCTTTGCAAAAAAGGCTCATTAAAGCAAATAAACAACGCTATAAGAGGAGGGGCAAACGTAAACGCGAAAAATAATGACGGATGGACTCCTCTTATGTTTGCAGCGCGCGACAACATAATATCGGAAGTGATAACCGCCCTTATTGAGGCAGGCGCGGATATCAATGCAAAGGATAAGGATGGAATGACGCCGCTTATGCGGGCAGCAGGCAATCCTAACCCGGAGAAAGTGATAATCGCCCTCGCCAAAGCGGGCGCGGATATCAATGAGCGAAATGAAAATGGATGGACTCCTCTTATGTTTGCAGCGTTGATTCACTCCAGCCCGGAAGCAGTAACAGCTCTTATCAACGTAGGCTCCGAAGTTAATGTAATGTCAAATGAAGGATATACACCACTCATGTTTGTGGCGGGAAGCATGAAATCCAATCCGCAAGTAGTGACAGCTCTTATAAAAGCGGGGGCTGACGTGAACGCAAAGACCAAGAATGGATTGACGCCGCTCATGTGTGCAGCAAGAAGCGCGAACTCCAATCCTGAAGTGATATCTACCCTTATCAGTGCTGGAACAGACGTCAATGCGAAGGATGAAGGAGGCAAGACACCGCTTATACATGCGTCAGAGCGAGCCTCCAATAAGGAAGTGATTTCAGCCCTGATAAAAGCAGGCGCCGAAGTCAACGCTATGGATATAAGAGGAAACTCGCCGCTTATATCAGCAGTGAGTTGGAATCTTAATCAGGAACAAGCTGAAGTGATAGCAGTTCTTATTAATGCAGGAGCGAACATTAATGCAAAGAATAATGAGGGACAGACGCCGCTTATATGCGCAGCTTGGATTAATCGCAATCCTGAAGTTATAACAACACTTCTGAATCATGGAGCGGAAGCGAAAGCGAAAGATTACTCAGGCAAAATGGCGATAGATTACGCAATGGAAAATAGCAATCTAAGAAATACTGACGCGCTCTTAAAATTGGAAAAATTAACGTCGATATATAGTAAAATGTGAAAAGCATTTTAAAAATATTTGTAAATTTAGGAGGATAAAAAAATGAAAAAAACAAAAGTTTTGGCGTTAGCATTGGTAGTCCTCATGTTAGTGGCGGGTTGCAGCAGCGCGGCAACAACCATCCGCGTCGGTCATGTGTTGGCGCCGACGCATCCATACCAGCTTGGACTTGAAAAGTTCAGCGAACTCGCAAGTGAAAAGACCAACGGCAACGTGAAAGTCGAAGTTTTCCACAGCTCGCAGCTCGGGAACGAAAGGGATCTTATTGAAGGTCTGCAGCTCGGAAGCGTAGAGATGTGCATCGTTTCCACGGCGCCCCTGTCCGGTTTCACCACACAATTTGGGGTATTTGATCTACCGTTTATTTTCAGTGAAACTAATAAAACCAGAGAAATTCTGGACGGCCCCATAGGTCAGGGAATTTTGGACTCTCTTAGCGCTCAGGGTATTGTTGGATTATGCTACTTTGAAAACGGATTCAGAAACATCACCAACAATGTGAGACCAATAACAAAGCCGGAGGATTTACAAGGACTAAAAATCAGGACTATGGAAAGCCCAATTCATATGGCAAGTTTCAGAGCAATGGGAACCAACCCTACCCCTATGGCGTTGGGCGAACTGTTCACAGCTTTGCAGCAAGGCACCGTGGACGGACAGGAAAACCCTTTGGCAATAATCAATACCTCAAAGTTTTATGAGGTCCAAAAATACCTTTCAATAACTGAACATTTCTACGCGCCGGCGCCTCTTCTGATAGGTAAGTCATTTTTTGACCGCCTTGACGCTGACGTACAGAAAGCCTTAAATGACGCCGCCATCGAAGCACGAGCTTATGAAAGAGGACTTCTGGACGATATGAACACAAAGCTCAGGGAAGAATTGCAGAAAGCCGGGATGGAGATAAATACCGTTGATAAACAGCTTTTTATTAATGCCGTTCAACCCGTTTACGCAGAATATGAGGGCGAAATAGGCAAAGAATTGATAAAACAAGTGCAGGATGCTCAAAAATAAAGGAAATAAAGAGAAAATGAATGCTGTAAAGAAGCTCCTGAACAACTTCGAAGAGTTTGTTGTCGTGCCGCTTGTGGCAGTGATGGCCACGGTGATAATAGTGCAAGTGTTTTGCAGGTATGTTCTGAAGGAATCCCTTTCGTGGTCTGAAGAACTTGCCCGTTATCTAATGGTATGGGTGACATTTGTGGGCGCCAGCATCGGAGTAAAAAGGGGAGCTCACGTTGGGGTCGAGATGCTGGTGGCGAACCTTCCAAAAAACGTTCAAGTCATTGTCAAGTATCTTGGGCTCATTATTTCAATAATATTTTGCGTCGTCGTGTTTGTCGCAAGTATAGGCTTAATACAAAGACTGATAATGAACAACCAAATATCCCCCGCCATGCGGATACCCATGTGGTGGGCGTATGCCGCTGTTCCGGCGGGGGCTTTTTTAATGACCGTAAGATTCATCCAGATACTATTAAAAACTAAGGCTTTAAATAAAGCTTTAAATACGGAAAAGAGGGACTGATTGTGGCTGCGGTACTCTTTGTAAGCTTTGCCATACTGCTGATACTAAATATACCCATCGCTATTGTACTTGGGCTTTCATCGGCCTTAGCCTTATTTCTGACCAGCGACATAACGCTGATGGTAGTAGCGCAACGAATGTTTACCGCCACGGATTCATTTCCATTGATGGCAATACCGTTTTTTACGTTAGCGGGGGCATTGATGGAAGGAGGCGGCATTTCGAGCCGACTCATCAATTTCGTCAACAAGCTGGTGGGATCCATATCAGGCGGGCTAGGCCTTGCATGTGTATTGACATGTATGTTTTTTGCGGCTATTTCCGGTTCCGGCGCCGCCACGGTGGCGGCCATAGGCTCCATAATGATACCTGCCATGATCAAAGCTGGTTATGACAAAGATTTCTCAGCCGCCATAGCGGCGTCCGCCGGTTCCATTGGCGTTATAATCCCTCCCAGCATACCGATGGTCACCTACGGCGTTGTTGGCGGGGTCTCCATAGGAAGCATATTTTTGGGAGGTTTCGGCGCGGGGATAGTTGTCGGGCTATCGCTGATGGCTGTAGTTTATGTCATTTCAAAGAAGCGGGGATACGGGGGATCAGAGGAGAAGTTTTCCGCAAAAGCTGTGTTGAAAGCCGGCGCTGATGCATTTTGGGCGCTCTTGATGCCGATAATCATTCTGGGCGGCATATATGGAGGAGTATTTACCCCCACGGAAGCCGCGGCGGTAGCGGTAGCATATGGCTTTATAATAGGCGTTTTCGTATATAAAGACTTGAAACTGAGGGATCTGCCCCGGGTTTTCATAAACACTGCAGTAAGCACAGCCGTTGTAATGTTTATTGTATCAACAGCAACGCTATTCGGGTGGCTGCTGACCAGAGAGCGTATTCCCGACGCCATTGCAAACGCCATATTAAGCGCGTCTCAGAACAAGTATATGGTGCTGCTGATGATAAACGCCTTGCTCTTAGTCGTGGGATGTTTAATGGAGACCATTTCAGCCATACTGATAATGGCGCCGATTTTCCTGCCGCTGCTAACCAAACTCGGCGTGGATCCTATACTGTTTGGCGTAATCATGGTGGTTAATCTGGCAATAGGCATGTTCACACCACCCGTGGGGGTAAACCTGTTCGTGACCTGCAGCATATGCGACACTTCGCTGGAAAAGCTTTCAAAAGCGCTCGTGCCATTTATAATAGCTATGGTGATAGCTCTGCTCGCGATAACATATATACCCGCGATTAGCATGTTTTTACCGAATCTGTTGATGGGAAAATAGAAAAGCAGTGTTCAATGTTCCATAAGACTATTGAGGAATTCATTCATCGCCTTCACTTGGCGGAAGGCGATAATCTGTTGCAAGTGGTTTTGTTCGGTTCCGTGGCACGAGGGGATGACTGCGATGATTCCGACATTGATATTTTTATTCTTCTTAAGAACTATGGATGATACAGGAATAGAAAAAGTTACGATCAAAGAGAGAATTCTTGGCATAGCGTCCGAAGTCGAGGAACTGAACGACCACAGGGTATATCTCTCCGCTCATTCGTTCTGAGGGAACGTACCTGAAAAACAGGAGAAGCTCTCTTATTTATTATGATATCGCAAACGAAGGGGTACTGCTTTATGACAAAGATAAGTTACAGAATGTGCTACCAGTCGCGACGCGCATATAATACTCTGTCAACCTCAACTGTTTTATAAGCATCGTTCACGATAAAAAATACAATGTAATTTTTGATGTTCAGTTTTCGATAACCTAAAGCGAAAAGCCGGTCGTCGGATACTAAAGCGTGAATTTTAGGCATATCTGATAAAGAAAAAATAGCACACTCAATAGCATCCAATGTTTTGACAGCCGTTTCAGGAGATGCAAGCTCTTGTGCGACATAACGCAATATATCGCGCAAATCTTCTAAAGCTGAGGGAGCAATTATGACCTTATAATTCACCTTTGCCCAACTCTTTTCTAATCGTTCGCATCGCCTCATCAAAAGGGATACCTAAGCCGGATATTATTTCAGCCCGCCCCTTTGCAAGAAGACTGTAAAGCTCGTTTTTCCCGTTCAGCCGCTCATACGTTGCAATGCTCATTACTGCTAAATCTCCTTGTCCGTTTTTTGTGATAAAAACAGGCTCCGCGTTTTCATGACAGAATGTTGAGATTTCGTTGTAGTTATTCCTAAGGTCGGTGCTGGACTTAATGATAGGCATATTCATATCCTCCATTCATAATAAAGAAATTCTATTTATATTATAACCGAATTTCTTTATTATTAACAGAGGAATACGGAGCGTCGTGAAAACCGCCAAGTTTATCAAAAGCTTTGTCGTAAATTGTGTGCACTGCTTATCTAAAATATTTTGCCATGGGATGCTTTCTTTGTGCAGCAAGCACAGATTCGAGCAGTTTTTCACGTACTGAGATGAGAGGGGGCATTCCTTCTGGAAGAGGGTCTTTCGCCACAATGGTGTTTCTTATTCTCAAAACTCCATTATCGACTTCTATATCATAAGGCGCGAGCTCCATTTGAAGCGACGAGTCTATGACTTTTTTTACACTTTCAATTACTTCAATGACACCTTCATTGTATGGACCATACAAAACTTCAACGTCATCCACCTTAAGAATCACATTTCCGTCGCTGCGCGTTATTCTTGAACGCAAAGATAGAAGAGCTTCCTTGCGCTTCAACGGAATTAAATTATCACGAAGGTATTTAGCCAGATACTCTACTCTTTTCCGCGTCTCCGGATGGCTCATATATATGCCGTAGTTATAAATAGGCGTCTTTATTTCCTCCGCCATAAACGTTTCCATTGTAGTGACAATTGCGGAAGGTGAATACCCCGCTTCTATGAGCATTTTTACGCCTTTAACATCCGCTTCCTGTTCATACTCAATGCTATAAGAATTCATTACTGCGACTTGAGCCAGCTGCGCGACAATTGCGGGAGCAGCCGCGCCTCCGGTTGCCACTATTAAAATAAGGCTCGCTAGCGAAAGCTTTGTGTTGCGCGCAGATTGCTTCATTCCATGGCGCTCAATTATATGAGCGATTTCATGAGACATTATCGCTGCTATCTCAGAGTCGGATCTAAGTTTATTGATAAGCCCCGTAAAAAAATATATGTAACCTCCAGGCAGGCAAAACGCATTGAGCTCCTCCCGCCGGATAATTTTGACCTCCCATGGGTACTTAACGTCAAGCATATCCGTGAGGCGGCCTAAGATTGAGGACAATCTCACAACCTGCGCCGGGTCGGAGACTAATTCAAATTCCTTATCAATCTTTTCCGCTACCTTGCGCCCCGTAGCCGCTTCCCTATCAATCTCCTTCTGAGATATACCCTCCGCAAAGGCAAATCCACAGTTTACGAACGTAAATAAAAGAAACAACAGAAGGGGTATAATAACACCCCTTCCGATAAGCGAACGTATGAATGTGAATGTATAACCTGCATAAATCGCACCTTCCGGTTGCCGACCAGCCTGTTTACGAGACGCGGTAATCAGGCTATTTTCGCTCAAGTCAACCGTATCAATGACCGTATAGAGGCGAGCCTCCTGCTCTTGCGTACCCCTTACATGCATCCCTTCCTTTTGATACTTGAGATATCCGGCCCCGCAATCTCTTAACATACTCATTCAAAACCTCCTGCGAATCGTCTTCTATTTTAATTAATTTTTCAATAAGAGTTTTTCTTTGTTCAATTAATAATTCAAGTTTAACAGAAAAAGCACTCTTTTGAGACGACTCAGCCGGAAACATTTGAAATAAAAGGTTCACAAAATCCGGATTATTACAACCATCTTCAATTTCAAGGGATAAGCCTATCTTATTCCATTCTTCCAAGATTACGCCATATCGGGAAATCATTGCTTGTTTTTCTTGCAGAATGGATATGAGCTCCTCCATATTTTCAGATTTTATATGATCGGCAGACCGCAAGATCAATTTTTCGAGAGAACGAAAAAACTCCAATTCAGAAGAAGCTAAATCCAAAATTGCAATTTCATCAACCTGCAAAATTTACCTCTTTTCGTTCCGGAGGAACAGCGGATTTCATGGAAGGCTGAACTACATTCGAGAGCGCCGCCTTGCTTTCGGCGGAAGAAACTACACGGCTGCGCATGTCCGTAGCATCATCAGGGTTTTCCGCCCTATACTCCTCAAGCAGTTTTAAAAGCGCCTCCTCCCAAGTCTGGCGAAGATCCTTGAGCATGTTAGTTACTATTGAAACCTTTTCAACATCTTTATCGATATTCGCTTGAACTAAGTAGCGATGCATAAAGTCATAAAGTTTCATTAAATTTTCAGCAATATCTCCTCCGCGTTCAACGTTTAGCGTAACCATGAGTTCCCGTATGACGCTCTGAGCGCGAACAAGTTCTCTATTTGATAGTTCGTAATCTTTTTCTTCAAGAGCCCCTTCAGCTATCTGGCATGAACGAATACCAATATCATAGGTTATGAGGAGCAGCTGTTCTTTAGTAGCTGTTGAAATTTGAGTTGCCTGATAATTTTCCTGTGCACCATGATGTATTTTGTTCTCAACGATGTTCTCCATTATTTTTTTCCTCCTAATTTTCAGTGACTCCTATACACTTCACTGTAATTTTCGGCAGATTCAGAGGAAAACTAAAGCTGAATTTATTTTCGGAAAAAGAAAAATTGTTTTTTCGCTCAACTGCGATTTGGAATAATCTTACCGCGCAATTCGCTGATATACGCAGAAGCGCTCATTGCAGCAATCGCTCCGTCAGCTGCGGCTGTCACAACCTGACGCAGATGTTTTTCACATACATCTCCCGCCGCGAATATACCCTTTATTGAGGTCTCCATATCGGCGTTGGTCTTTATCCATCCGCCATTAGCCGTCTCGAACAGGCCTTTCACGCATTCGTCGTGCGGCGATTGTCCTACAAACATAAATACGCCGCTTACCTTAAGATTTGATATTTCTCCGCTCTTAACATTCTTTATGACGAGGTTTTCTACCATCCCGTCCCCTTCGATTTTTTCAACGACAGAATCCATTACGAATTCTATCTTGGGGTTTGCGATAGCGCGTTCAACAGCCGCCCGATCCGCTCTGAATTCGTCCCGGCGGTGAATTATATATACTTTGGAAGCAAATTTAGTTAGATAGTCCCCTTCCTCAACTGCCGTATTTCCACCTCCGACTACCGCAACGACTTCATCCTCAAAGAACGCCGCGTCGCATACAGCGCAGAAGCTAACGCCCTGCCCTATGTGCTCGGCTTCCCCCTCGCAGCCAAGTCGGCGGAAGAAAGCTCCGGTTGCTATAATGACTGTCTCAGCTTCAATCTCTCCTTTATCAGTGATTATTATCTTTTTGTCATCCCTAAGCTCCACTTTTTCTACATTTGCTGTACGGATTTCGGTTTTGAATTTGAGGGCATGTTCACGGAACATGTTGGCCAATTCCGGGCCTGTAGCATGTTGGACTCCCGGCCAGTTTTCAATTTCTTCCGTTGTATTTATCTGCCCGCCGGTCGCTCCTTTTTCTAAAAGTAAGACATCAAGTCCGGCGCGTCGTCCGTAAATGGCGGCCGTCAAGCCTGCAGGGCCTGCTCCGATAATTACAAGTTCTCTCTTTTCCATGATAATATCCTCCTCAATATTCTGTAATATTAACCTTTAAATTATACCTGATAACGCATAAAACTTATCCGTTTTCATCCCGCAAAACAAGCGATGCTATCCTCTCAATGCCCTGAAAATCTTTACGTATATAATTCAACTTAAGCTTATCGAACGAATTATTCCTGAAGTAATCGGCCTGTCCTTCCCCAATTTCAAGTAATAATCTCCCTCCAGCGCGAAGTTTCGTCGGCGCATACCTAACGAGCTTCCTATAATAATCAAGCCCGTCCGAGCCTCCGTCAAGGGCAACGAAAGGCTCGCGCTGCACTTCGGGCATAAGGCTCTGTATTTTATCGGTCTCAATATAAGGAGGATTACTTATTATTAAATCAGTCTGCCACACAGGTATATCATCGGGAGAGCGGGAATGCCATAAAACACAACGGTCAATAACTCCGAGGCGTCTTAAATTTTCATAAGCCTTTATTATCGAAAGAGGGTTCACTTCAGCAGCCACGCCATGAGCACCCGGACGCTCGCTGAGCAGAGTGGCGGCTATGCATCCACTGCCCGTCCCCCAGTCCAAGAATGAATCGAAATCCTCTTCAAGAGCCGCTTCGACCAGCAGCTCAGTTTCAGGGCGGGGACACAATACCCCCTCGCCAACCGAAAACTCCCTTCCCCAGAACCACGCCGCACCCAATATATATTGAAGCGGTTCCCTTTTCATTCTCCTTTCGACCAATTCAAAGATTTTCATACAATTCGGCGTTTCGACATTTCTTTCCGGATGCGCCATAATCTCAATTTCGGACAATCCCGAAAACTTGAACATAAGTATTTTTGCCTCATACTCAGCATTCACTATTCCCGAAGAGCGCAGTTTCTCTTTCACATTGATTATCAGGTCTTTTACAATCAATTAGATTAGCCATTCCTTTTGTTATTTGTCTTTTATGGAAATTTTCTTGCGTATATTTTATGCTTTTTTCACAAAAAAATTCATTTTTTTGTTTTTTTTGGTATAATAACGCATTGTTGACGCGCGGAGATGTGGCCGAGTGGTCGAAGGCGGGCGCTTGGAGAGCGTCTGAGCCGTGAGGCTCCTAGAGTTCGAATCTCTACATCTCCGCCAGATGAATATCAAAGCAAGCTTGAACAAAATCAAGTAGGAGGGCGGTCATTAATTGGCCGCCCGACCTCTCACACCACCGTACGTACCGTTCGGTATACGGCGGTTCAATGCCTTAAGTGCAGTGCCTCGTATCTTTTGAATATGTCATCATATCCAGAAGATGCGAGGTATTTGTTTGTAAGTGATGTTGCAAGAATCCAACTACCGGCAATACGCCAGTATCCTTTACGAGAGTTCGCCCACTCCCAAGCCATATTATCGGGAATCCCAAGGCACTACCGGTCACCTTGCAATAAAAAAAGCAAAAGATAATCGAAGCAAAGAGGGCAAAAATAATAGAATAGAGTATTATTTTGATATAAATAGATGTAAGTCATGCCATATGAAAGAAGGCTGCTACAAAGATGGGGCAAAGATAAAAACATATAGTATAGCGATTTTATCCGAAGCGCACAAAGAACAAAAAGAGTTTCAAGAAAGTGAATACTTTAAGGAACGTGCACGCGAACGATATAAAATTGAGGCAAAGAATGCCGAACTAAAGCAAGCCCATGGATTAGATAAGGCTGATTCGAGGGGATTAGTTGCTATGCGATTACAAAGCTATATTACTGCTATTGTGGCTAATATTAAGAGAATTGTTAAGTTAAATGAAAGGGTTACAGCATAATTAACCCTTTCTTTTTTGTATAACTGAAATTCAGGTTCCCTTCATAATCTCTAAAATTTACAGGGGACTTTTACAAACAAAATACCCCGCTTTTTCAGTGCCCTCCCTTCAGCTAACAGTTCCTACTGCCAAGCCTGTAGCGGACTCTCACCGCCGAGTTATCACCCATGCCGGGCACACTAAGAAAACCCGCTAAAATGGCGGGTTTTTGCAATTATAAACCTCCATTGAAATATAGCCAAATATGATACAATCCATGCAAAAATGGTACACATAGCGGGCACAAGAAAAATAGAAATTATTTGCGTACCGCAAGCATAAAGTTCTAATACTAAAGCATTTGCTTCTAAAAATTTGTGTACCGCTAAAGGAGGGTTCGAGCGTTAAACTGAATGATTGACAAGTGGCGGCGCTCAAGCCTGAAGAAAAGCGTAGAATGATTTGCGTTGACGATGGTCTTGGCCTTTACGTCGAAGTTATGGCTTCGGGGAATAAGTTTTGGCGAATGCGCTATAGAAAAGGGAAAAAGAAGAAAAGTTGACGCTTGGGGAATACCCTATTATCAGCTTGGTCGATGCGCGGGAAATGTGTACCGACGTTAGGCGCAAATTAACATTAAACAGCGGTGCACAAGCGAGAGAAATATTGAACCCTCCTGTAACTGCTACGTTTGGAGAATTGGCCGAGCATTGGTACACAAAAAACGCCGCCTCATGGTCTAAAACTCACGCCACTGATGTACGGCATAAATTAGACGCCTACCTTATGCCTCAGCTTGAAGGCAAGTCTATAACGTCCATTACAGTTCAAGACGTAATAGCAAATCCATTTGATAAATAGTAGATTTTCGTTTTTGGATTAAGATGTTCCAACATTTGATCCTCATACGAAACATCGTTAAGCGATAGGTTCAGAACAATTATCCTAAACGTTATACCGATGACCTTTTTTTATCGTCGAGATATTATACCCTGCTTAAAAAAGCATATCGACGTGAGCTATTCCATGATTTATATCAATGAATACGCCATTTTGGCTTGTTTTGCTTGTTTCCCTATTTGGCAAAATGTTAATGAAGGTGTTAATATTTCAATGCAGAAAATATTTACAACGTGATGATTTGGATGGTGAAAAATGGAGTTGATGAACCCTGGACAGGCGCTGTTTGATGAAATATCTGCTTTGATTGAACAAAGCAAACGTGCTATATATACACAGGTCAATAGCACAACTGTCATGTTGTTTTGGAGAATCGGACAACGTATCAGCAATGAAATATTGAAAAATAAGCGCGCTGATTACGGTAAACAGATTGTCGTTACTCTGTCACGACAATTAACTGAAAAGTATGGACGGAGCTTTGAAGAAAAAAATTTACGACGGATGCTTCAATTTACCGATCAATTTGTTGACGAGGAAATTGTCGTTTCACTATCACGACAATTAAGTTGGTCGCATTTTCTCGCGCTGATTCCGTTGAAGTCCATTGAGGCGAAAATGTTTTATGCCAGAGAATCAATTATTGGCGGCCTTGGTGTGAGAGAGTTACGAAAATTCATATCCCGAAAAGCGTTTGAACGAAAAGAAATCGCTGACACGCAGATCACCACCGCGTCATCAATTCCAGCCGGGGCGTTCAAAGACCCGTACTTGTTTGACATGCTTGGGTTAAAAGATGAGTTCCTCGAAGCCGATTTGGAAAAAGCAATCTTACGGGAATTGGAGAAATTCATCCTCGAATTTGGCAAAGGATTCGCTTTTGTTGATCGCCAGAAGCGTATGATTATTGACGGAGACGACTATCATCTGGATTTGCTTTTTTATAACCGATTTTTAAAGCGCTTAGTTGCGATTGAGTTGAAGCAGGGGAAATTTAAAGCCGAATACAATGGACAGATGAAACTTTACTTAGGGTGGCTCGACAAATATGAGCGGCAGGAAGGCGAAAATGCTCCCGTCGGCCTTATTCTCTGCGCTGAGAGCAGTCGAGAGCAAATAGAGTTTTTGAAGTTGGACAGAGACGGGATTATGGTCGCGGAATACTGGACGGCACTACCACCGAAAAAAGAATTTGAGGCAAAAATTCACGCTCTTTTGCTTGAAGAGCGTGAACGCTTGGAACGCAGGAAGCTATTTTTGCCGGACATGAAAAATAGTTTGACATACTCCCACGACTAAAGCCGAAGGAGTATGTTGATAATGTGTATTTCACTCCAGAGTATCCTGCCAAATGTTATTATATGAGGGTATTAAACTCCAGATTCTTCCAGTTTTTTGAGCGCGTTGGAGCCTTTTAGATGTTTATTTCCGGCGGCGTATTCTATTGCATTTTTGTTGCTGACCTGTTCTGCTGACCTTCTTCGCGCGCAGGAATGAATCGACTGTAAAAAAGATTATACTTATCCAGATGAGGGTAAATGACAAGAGCCGTACATTCGATACGGGCTCGTGATACACCAGCGTGCCGGTAATGAACATCAGGATGGGAGAAGTATACTGAATGAGCCCAACGGTGGTCATGGCGCTTCTTTTCACGCCCCATGCGAACATTATGAGCGGCATTGAAGTCGCTATCCCCGTTCCAATCAGCAGAACAGTAGTCCACAAGTCATACGGGAAGTGCGCGGCTCCCGAGGATTGGCGCCATATTAGCCATAAGAGAGCAAATGGCGTTATTAACAACGTTTCAACTGTAAAAGCGACAGTGGATTCTATAGCCGAGAGCTTCTTGAAAAGACCGTAAATTCCAAATAATAGTGCAAGGCCGAGCGAGACAAAAGGAAAATGCCCGAGCTCAACTACCTCGGCGCATACGCCAACCGTTGCGACTCCAATTGACAACCACTGAATCATACTAAGACGTTCCTTAAAAACCATTGTGCCCAGCAATATACTAATCAAGGGGTTTATGAAATAACCGAGGCTGCTTTCAAGTATTTTGCCGCTGTTGACTGCCCAGATATAAAGGCCCCAGTTACCCGTAACGACCACGCTTGAAACCATAAGAGTCACGAGCTCGCGACGGTTTCGAAACAGAGAAACAAAGTCCCGTGTCTTTCGGGCTGCGGCCACTAGAATAAACGAAAACACACACGACCATACAATCCTGTGTGCAAGAATCTCCGAAGAGTTTATAGACGCTAGAGCCTTCCAGTAAACAGGCAGAATTCCCCAAAGAACATACGTTAAAAATATTACAATGGCGCCGCGAGCGCTTTCTTTCATGCTATCACATCCTCGTATGCAATTTGAAAGACAGTCGAAATTTTCGCTGCTGACACGCCTTCTTCTGCAATTATCTCATGCCCGAAGCTCAGCGGGCTGTCGCAAATTTTTTTTGTCCTTATCGTTACGCGTTCCCTCTTGACCGAGGATAGATACTCCGCGTCCAGCCTCACGGGGAAGAACCTGTTTATTACCTCTTCGGGGATGCTTTCCAACGCCCAATCAAAATAGGCGGTGTGGTTAGCGTGACCGTTCAGGTCGAGTTCCCTCCTGCGGACTTGGAGCGTGCTCTCGTAATCAAAGCTGTCCCCAATCGGCGTGATTTCATCCGTTACCGGTCTACCGGTCGGCTCCGCATTCGCGAAATACGCGTCCGGCAGAACGCGGTCAAGCCGAATTGGGCGGCCCCTTTTCAGATCCACAATTATCCACGCCGACCATGCGTCGATAACCACATCTCCCGACGGGGATCTGCCCTCGAACACGCGGACGGAAAACAGATTTCGCTGCGGTTCGTACCATGTCCTTATATTCAGGTCACACCTGACGAGGGAACTCTTGATATTGACACGGTAACGCCTGAGTACCCACGTTAAGTCGTCCTTTAATAAATCAGCAACGCCGACGCGCGCAGAATTTGCATGAATCGCCGCCGCTTCCTGCAGAAATTGAAGCAGAGTATCCGGCTTAACCTGCTCATCCGCGCCGAGGCCATAATATGGAACGCTGAAAGTACACTCGAATTTCATCTTTAGGATTATTCGTAAGTGCTTAACTTAGTTTTTCAAGCAGCCAGACGATGTTTTCTCCTAATCGCTTCATCGTCCTCATGCCCTCATTGTCGTTTTGAAATTCGCCCATGTCGCGCGACAGGCTCATGTTCCAATAGCTGCTGCCCGGTACGATCATGTCGTTTATTAAGAAAAAGTGATTGATGGAATCCAGTACATGAATGCTGCCGGCACGGCGTACGGCGCAGACGCCGGCGCCTATCTTGCGCGAAAAGCGCATACCGTCGAAGCGGGAAATGAAACCTGTACGGTCGATAACTGCTTTTAATTCCGGGGTGAGGTCGGAGAAATAGGTTGGCGAGCCCAACAGGATAGCATCGGCCTTCATCATCTTTGGGTACAACTCGTTTATCCAGTCGTCAGTGGCGCAGCGGCCAATGTGGCTTCCGCAGCCTCCGCAAGACTTACAGCCGTTCACCGTCCTGCCGCCTGCCTGATACAGTTCGGTTTGATGCCCGGCTTGAGCGCAAATATTAAGCGCCATTTGCAGCATATGCGCTGTGTTGCCATCCACTCGCGGGCTTCCGTTGACAGCTAAAATCGTGCTCATTAGGATTGCGCCGCCTTTTTAAATTCGAGAACTGTTTGCATGACAAAATCTGCCTCCTAAATAATATATTTTTCGAGTGATTTAAACAAAAGTCCGTTATCATCGTTCTGTTAATGATACCAAAAACAAAAAATTCTGAAAAGCAGCGTTCTTTGTCACATCCTACTTGAAAAGTGAAAAAAAGTACATAATGCCTTTTGTTTTTTCTCAAAATCGAACAGACTTAAACTCATTTGAACAAACTAATCTGTTCAGGCTTCTGTTTATCGCTTGTTTGGAGCAACGCGAACCGTAAATCGGTCAGGGCTTCCATTATCGCGTCCGGCGATTCCCGGAGCCATGCGCCAATAAGTGATTTAGGGATGATAACCGGCATACGGTCGTGAATTTCAGTAACCGCCCCTGCGGCAGCGCGGGTCAGAATGGCAAACCGCCCGTCGGCGGAGTGTATCCCCGCCATGTACATCGCTTTCCCGCTTGAAAGCGTTATCTTATACTTAGCTTTATTTTTCTTATCAAGCGCCCTCCATTCGAAGTAGCCGGACGCGGGTATAATGCATCGTCTCTCTGCCATCGCCTCGCCGAACGTCCTTGAAGCAGCGGCGGTTTCGCTTCGCGCGTTGATATGCGGAGGGCGGTTATGGCCCGGAAATCCCCACGTCATAAAGCGCACTTCGTTATTTCCTGTAATTACAGGAGCACTGCTGCCGGGGAATACCTCTCCGTTACTTGAAGTGAATGAAAACCGCCCGGAATGTCCAATGACGCTCTTTTCAGCCGCTGTAACTATCTCGCGCAGCTCTTCTTCGTTTATCTCGACCAGATATCTTCCGCACATCTTATATCAGTCTGACGAGTGATCATAGCTAATATTGTTCCTCTTCATAGCAACCCTCAATATCATTCTTCAAAAAGTCCCCGTTAGCAATATACGGCGCTTCAATGCGATAGCCTTTATGCTTCAGCACGCGAAATTTGAAATCCAAAAGAGCGGCGGGGATATAGAGTTCGCGCGCCACGTCAAAGAAAGACTTGTTATCGTCGTTGAGCAGTTCCAGAAGCTCGTCGTCGGCAATCAATAGCTCTGCGGCAAAGACATTCGCCTCATATTCGGCAGGTCTAATCATATCAAAAAGCTCTATTTCCTGAAAGCCTTTCAACATCGCAATTTCCTTATGCAAGCGGTCATGCCCGAGCTCATGCGCCGCAAGAATGCTCCTGATGTTTTCGGGCACGCGCCAATTTAATACAATGTTCCGTATCCGGGACTGATAAAAGTAGTACGCCTTGATGCCTGCGCCCAAATCTTTCAGCCTGACCCGGACGCCAAGCGCGCGGCACAGCTCATAAGGATCCCGTGTTTTATATTTTTGGCGGAGTTTATCAACCGCCCTTGATATATGGTCAATGGACGACACAGGCGTCACCTCGCTTACGACATAGCTTCAAGGCAATATATTGCTTTTACGGCGGCGCTTGCCCGAAAACTTTTCCCGCGCCTCAGCTTTTGACTCCAGATAGACTTCCATGAGGCTTTGAAAGAAAACGTCCTTTGCCTCATTGTCCAGTTCGCCGCCGGCAAATAGCGCCGCTGCCCGCGACACAACTTCGCGCGCTTCCCGGGCGCCCTTGTAGCCAAAACCACTTTTTGCGCCGACGAAAAACAACTCCTGATCAATATTTGCGCGTTTATCGGTTTCACTCTCGTCAAGCAGATAGCTCACAGTGACGTCCAAAGCCCCCGCAAGTTTTTTCAGCACAGTTGATTTAGGGAAAGTACCCGTTTGCTCGTAACTGTAAATTGAGCGTTCCGTTACTCCAGCCTTTTCCGCCAGTTCAATCTGCGACAGGTTCAGCGCAAGCCGCGCGCTTTTGATCTTTTCGCCGAATGTCATGATCACCCCTCCAGAATATAACTTCCGATTACGTATTGACATACTTCCGATTTTGGGTTATATTACCCTCGCACAAATTCGGAAGTGTGCTTCTGGAATAATTATATATAAGAAGTGTTATTCTGTCAATGCAGCAGAAACAGGGGCGAGAAAAACAGTGTGGAGTTAAATGTCATTAAGTTAAGCAAAAAAGACATAAGCGGCTTAATTTTCACGTCATTGCGAGCTGCCTTTAGCCGCGATTGCCGCAAAAGGACGCGGGCGTGAAGAGCGGCTTTGCCGAGGCGCAATGACGATAGAAGCAAAGGCAAAAGAACACTGGATTACCATGAAACTATAGTACCAAAGTACCAAAAACCACTGGATTGCCGCGCTGCAAAAAGACGCAGCTCGCAAAGACGTGGATTAGGCAAGTTTCGTTCACTGTGGCGAGTTTAACTCGTGACCATTGCTTCGTCGCAAAAAGACGCTCCTCGCAAAGACGTATGGGCGCGGCAATCCAGTGATTTTTGGCACTGATATTTCATGGTAAAGACAAAAGGCTTCAAGTTGCCAAAGGTAGTTTTGTAGGGGCGGTATTGATGAAGAAACTAAGCGACTCGCACAACTCGCAAGCTCGTTGGCTCCCTGCTTATTTGCCGCCAGTACTAGTAGCTTTGAGCTGCTGAAATTCAGACCGTATTGACCGCGCTCCCGCTTACGCGCGCGGTGTTTGATGAAAGTGAGGTGAACGTCGAGTTCGTTTACTCGACAAGCAAATGACTTGCCGTACAATTCTTCACGCGGATATGAATAACTGTTATGCGAGCATTGAGATGCTGCATCACCCGAAGCTGCGCGGGCGCCCGGTTGCTGTTGGCGGCAGCGTCGAGGAGAGGCATGGGATTATTTTGGCGCGTAACTATGAAGCCCGCCCTTACGGCGTAAAAGTCGGGCAGGCGTTATGGGAGGCGCGGCAGAAATGCCCCGACCTTATCATTGTACCGCCCGATTACGACAAGTACCTTCGCTTCTCCCGCATGTTCCGCTCAATCCTGCACGACTATTCCCCGCAGGTCGAGCCGTTCGGGCTGGATGAATCGTGGGTAGACGTGACAGGGAGCCTGAACCTCTTCGGGAACGGCAAAGCGATTGCCGACGAGATACGGGAGCGCGTCAAATTTGAGCTTGGCATAACCGTATCCGTCGGAGTGAGCTACAACAAGATTTTCGCAAAGCTCGGCTCTGACATAAAAAAACCGGACGCAACAACCGTTATCGCGGAGGACAACTTCCGCGAAGTTATCTGGCCGCTTCCCGCCGCCGAACTCCTCGGCGTTGGCAGGGCTACGCAGGTCAAGCTGTCAAAGTACAGAATCAAAACTATCGGGGACATCGCGACATGCGACGTCGCTCTCTTAAAGAGATGGTTCGGCAAGTGGGGGATATTCCTGCACACGTTCGCTAACGGACTGGACGAGTCGCCCGTTGCCGAAGCCGGAGAGGAGAATGTCGTAAAGTCCGTAGGAAACAGCACCACTTGCCCGCGCGATCTTGAAAACGACATGGACGCGCATATCGTCTTTCAGAACCTTGCGGAAAGCGTCGCCGAACGAATGAGGGATCTCGGATTGCAGGCAAGGACCGTCGAAATATCTTTGCGAAATAATGAACTGTTCCGGTTTACCCGGCAAACGACGCTCCCCCGCCCGACTCACATCTCGGGCGAACTATGCTCCGCCGCTATGAGGCTCCTGCGGGAAAATCATAAATGGGAGAAGCCTCTGCGCAGTATCGGCATACGAGGGACAAACCTTGTCCCAATCGGATCTACATGGCAGCTTTCCATTTTTGAAGATGAGGCGAAACGGGAACGCGCGGAGAAGCTTGAATATGCCATTGACGATATTCGGCGCCGGTTCGGGCATTTCGCGATAGAACGCGCGTTCATGCGAAGCGACCCAAAACTTGGAAAGCTTAACGCCAAGGACGAGAATGTCATACACCCCATAGGGTATCTTTAAAATATGTTATGTTGTTTCAGGAGGTTTCAACTTGATATCAAAAATCGAAATTTACGCGCGACCTGAAAGCAAATTGGTATAACGCTATGGTTAATATCATCGACTACAAACCCTACATGGACAACGACTGCAAGCTCTACGTCGATGTTAATGAGAACAGGCTGAAGGACGGACGGATCGTGCCGCTGTCCTTCGTATGGGAGGACGGCTGCCGCTACAAAATAGACAAGGTGCTCGACGCGCGTCCTGCCGCATCGCTCAAAGCCGGCGGCGCAGGGCTGCGCTACACCGTAAGGGTCGGAAGCCGCGAGGCATATCTTTTCCTGGAAGAAGATAAAATCGGCGCCAGGTGGTTTATGGAAAAAGCAATTCCGAATTCCTAATTCCGAATTGCTTCCAAATCCACCCACGCGGCGGGGCGGCTCCAGGCGAATATCCCGCGTTCATACGCCGGATTTGTGCAGTAATCTCCGCTCGGGCTTATTGCCTCCACATCCGCTCCGTCGAAAGGAGTGCGCATGTGCCATTTTATACCATTGTACGCCCGCATGTCCGCATCGGGCATATATTTGAATACTTCCTCGCTTGAAAGCAAAAAAACGGAATCTCCCGTAGCCGACGCAGCGACATTTATGGCAGCGGCCTCCTCAGCGGTGAAGTTGGTTTCATTCAGGAAACCTCCGGCATTTGCGCTGTTCATATAGGCGCGAAGCGAAGAATTCGCCCATGTGCTGCTCCCGCTATTGTCAAAATACATCTCGAACAACGCTCCCGCTAACAGTAGCGCCTTGCTGTTCACGATGTCCAGTACGTCCCACTCTATAGGCTCTCCGTTATATTTGCCGAACTTTACTTTGCCCGGCAGAGCAGCCGCGTCAGGCGTCAGAGTTACCGCAGGAGCTGCCGGAACGATGATGTCCTCTGACTTTGTCTCGAACCCTGGTTTAGATACAGCGACAGTATAAGCGCCTGGCGCAACATTTGCAAAACGCGCAATACCAACGGAATTTGAGTAACTCTCCTTGCTTTGCGATGTTAAAGAAGGCGCCAAAATAGCTTTCGCGCCGCCAATAGGGTTGCTTCCGTCATCCGTTTTAACGCTTAATCCGTAAGAAACGGGCAAATCAGCAAAAACAGAAGAAGGCGAAAGGCTTATTTTCAAAGCAGGGCGAACTCCATTTCTGCTACTGACGTAAAGACCATTTTGGGCGACGCTGCCAATAACAATTACAATAGCTGCAATGTCTTTTTTGAAGCCCGGTGACCGCAGCCACCATACTTTATTATCTGCTACGCGATCGGCGTCGCTTGCAAAATAGCTTACATTATTGGCTTCCTCCGCGCTTAACAAAAATATTTTTGACGTACCGCTTACAGGGCCTCCCGACCATTTACGGGGAGCATTACCGGGGCTGTAAGTCGTGTCGAGTATATCCGCCTGATATTCAACAAGCCCTGCCATGAATCCTTTTTCTCCGTCATTCAGCCATTTTTTAATCTTGCTGTTGGGAAAACTGTTTGACGAGCCAAATTCAAACGCTTCCATTTCGCCGACGTTGCTCCGCAGTAAATCGTCCAGCAGCAAGAAAGCCGTTTTAACGCCGCTGAAATCCGAATCGCTGTCCTTTACCTCCAGTACCCGCCACACCAACGGATGACCATTGCAGCTGCCAAAGGTCAAATAGCGCGGATCCTCCGTCCATGCGCCCATAGCCATATCGCCCGCTTTGTCCACCGCTTGCGCAACCAATGGCGCGATGGCAAGATACAACGCAATCACGGTAAAAAATAGTAATCTCTTCAATACGTTTCACTCCTAAATAATAGTGTGAAGAGCGAAGAAAGTTAGGAGTGAGGAGTGAAAAATCAAAAATTTGCTTTTTCTTTTTTTAAACTCCTAACTCCTAACTCCTCACTCCTCACTGCTTTTGTACTATTTCTTTCTCACGAAAAGAATGAGCGCCGATACCGCAAGCGTTGCAAATCCAGCGTTGCATCCTTTATCATCGTCATCGCCGTCTCCGTCGCCGTCTCCGTCTCCGTCTTTGGCTTCATTGAATCCGAGAACGCCTTTTGTGAACGTGCCGTACCCGGTGATGTCTCCGCCCTCATTGCTGTAGTGAACGGCATAAGGGACTCCATATTTGAGCCCTTCTTCCTTGAGTTCTTCGAACGTGAAGACTGCTTTGTACGTCCCGGGCTCTTCGCCTTCGAACACCTGCTTGAGGATTGGAATAGGCTCATTTTTCAGGTCATCGTAGAAGAAGAACGTCAGCCACATTCCGTCGTGCAGACACGCGTCTTTGATTGTTACCGTGACTGTTTCGGCCTTGCTGTCCTGAACGGCGCTCTCGACTCTGGCGCCGTCATTGACTAAACCTGTTAAACCCTCGAAATCAAAGAATGGAGGCGTAAAAGTATCATCAGGTTTACTATTGGCGTCCTCCGCGAGAATAACGAGCTCAAGGGCAGAAGCAGGGATAGCCGTATAGTCGAAGGTTTTGACAAGGTCTAAGTCGAAGCTTGCCGGCGCATAGCGTCCATCGCCTCCAACGGCGCTATCCCAGTGTGACCAGAAAAGCAAGCCGCAATTGGACCTTGGTTCAAGCTCGAACCCTGCCAGTTTTGCAAACCGCTGCGCTGTCGGAATCACGTAGTGTCCCGCCTTAGCAACATGATTCAGCGAGGTTGGGAACCAGTCGCCTCCACCCTCTTCGGGCGCAAGCGTCGTATTCGGGATTTGAGAAGTTGTCAGCGGGTTAGTAGTCCAACCCACTCCACCGTCGTTGGCCAAGAGTTCGGCTCTCGGGCGCGGCACTTTCGTTGTATACATGCTGGCGTACCGCGTGGTGTTCTTGATTATATGCCAGTTGGGGCTCCCGCCGGGGCCGCAGAACTTATACGTTACATTATTGGGAAGCGTTACATCCTGCTTCAACTTGTAAACCTCTATCCCGTGTCTCATGAGCACGTTGGCGGCGTTCGACGCCCTTGGATCCATAATGTAGAAAGCTCCCATCTGTACCGGATACTGGGACAGATTGCCGAGTTCGAGAATCGGCTCCCATGTACGGTCGATCCACCTGTTCACCGCGTTGTATGTCAAACCGCTATATTGATAACTTTGCACCTTGATTTTTCCCACGCCATATCCCATGTCATGGTCGGTCATAACCGGCTTTCTGAAAGGAGAACCCTCGTTGCCTCCGCTTGAGGCGGTTGGTCTGTAATCAATTGCGCCTTGGAATACTGTTGTGTTTTCCTTTGGACTACTGTTGTTGAGTCCTCTGTATTCGCTGTCCTTTGCGCTGATGAAGGCAAATATCTCGCTTTTCTGCTTTACAGCCTGCTCTACCGCACTGATGAACGCTGCGTACATGCAGTTAACCTTCAAGAAGGAGTGGTGGTTGCCATTGATCTCTGTGAGAATGCCAATCCTGTTTCTGGAAGGAGGCACGGTTGCGGTGGAGCGTATGGAATCACTGCCCGCATTTGGCAGTTTGGTTATTGCTCTCATATTGCCGTTACCGGCGTCGTCCGAAGCCGCGTATTGCGGGTAGACGTCATGCGATACCAGCCCAACAATTAAGGAACTATCCATATACGGTATTGATACAATTGTCAGGGATGAATTTCTGTCCGGAGAATATGTATTGTTGTTCCCTATTGTTGATTCTGAAAGGGAGATAGGCAGATTCCCCGCCGAATTCCCCGGAGAATAGTCAACGACCAGCTTTGCCATATAATTTCTATAAAAATTAGTTTCCGGGCTTGCATATTTTCCGAGCCCTTCACCGTAAATGCTCTCCGCGTAAAGAAAATTAAAATCAGTGGTGTCCGGATCGTTATTTCCCCATTGCCCGCTTGTAAAGCTCACGATGTGACGATTTTTAAAGCTGGCGCAGTGGTGGTCAATCACTACATGCGGATCCCAATCGCGGTATAGTTTGAGCGCAGCTCTGATTTCCGGAAATTGCGCCGCTCCCCAGCATCTGTTTGGATCATCACCGGAAGCAAACGCGCGCTGCCATAAATTTCTGCCGTCAGGGTTGGCGCCCGGAGTGACCAGCAAAACAGCATCCTTCAGAAGCTCGTCATGTTTCCCCTGAGCCGCTTCGCGCAGGAATATAAGAGCGGCTTCGATAGGAGAGCCCTCATCTCCGTGCAGGCTGCACTGCCAGCGGATAATGATTCGGTTCCCAACCTCTTCAGGACCTTTTGGCGCCTTTGGAAGTCCCACCACCAAGAGAGGAATAGGAACTCCCTGCTGGCTATAGCCAATGGTCTCATAACGGATACGCCCGCCGCTGTTCTGTGCGACGATTTTCACGAAAGGCAGCACCTCGCCTTCCGCAGGGTAACCTGCCGGCAGGGTCGTACGATATTGCGCGGTTGTAGTTGCCGCGCCTACAACTCTGTTCATTCTCGTCCAAATGGAGACATCTCCTACTGTAGTAGCCGTGTATTTTCCCAGAACAGCTTGGGTGCGCTCGTAATCCGTCATATTATCGATCCATCGCTCCCACGTGCTTTTCAGCGTATCCAGCGGGCCTGCTGCGTTTGCAACTGACACCGCAAGCACCAATAACATCAATGCAAGCAGACATTTTTTCATTATTTCTTTCTTCATTAACTGTGTTCCTCCTCATAAAGTAGTTGTTGACAATACAAAAATTTTCGCTTTTTCAAGTTGAAGCCAACTATATTTTTAATATCTGTAAATAACCCCCTCCTGATTTTTTTTAACATTATACATTAGTATTCCATAATTTAGTAATGGAACAAAGTTCCGAATGAGGCAAATTTAGATTCATAATCTACATGAAGCCGTAGAAGAACTTTATGTTGCTTGCTATCTCATTCATTGTCATGTTGCGTTTGAAAATGACGATGTTTCATATAGGAGCCTAAAACTTCGCTTTTTTCTTGACAATTGTTAGTGAATGAATTACAATAATAATTGAATAGTTGCTCAATTATTATATGAAAGGATGAGGAGCTTGAATAGTAACGGGCAATTTTGCTGCGACTGCGAAGTCATCCATGAGGATGCAGTTGAGAGGGTTCGCGCGGTTATGCCGGATTGGAAAAACTTTTATGAGCTTGCGAACCTTTACAAGATGTTCGCGGATAATACCCGCATACGGATTTTATGGGCATTATCACGCGAAGTGCTGTGCGTGTGCGACTTGGCCGTTCTGCTAGGCATGACGAAATCCGCAATATCGCATCAGCTTAAATCCCTGCGGCTTGCCAATCTTGTCAAGTACGAAAAACAGGGTAAAGTTGTGTATTACTCTCTGACGGATAGCCACGTGAGAGATATATTTGAAAAGGGATTTGAACATATAAATGATTAGAGAATTCACATTACTAGGGTTGAGCTGCGCTAATTGCGCCGCTGCTATAGAGGATTCCGTGAAAGGCTTACAAGGCGTGTCGAATGCGTCGGTTAATTTTATAACCTCGACGCTGCGAATGGAAATTGCGGGGAGCTTCCCGGGGAATTCATTACATGAAAGCGTTGAACGTATTGTTCATGAGCATGAATCAGAAGTCCTTGTTTTCGAAAGAAAGAATCGGGCGCAGAGTGAAATAAACAGGAAGAACATGGCAAAAATTGCCCTGCTCTCAGCGGGGGCAATTATCCTTGCCGCAGGGACGATGCTTGAGCAGGCGGGCTTTGGCAAACATATTTCACTTGCCTTGTTCGTTTTCGGTTACCTTATGCTTGGAGGAAAGATCATCCTGCAGGCGGGGCGGAACATCGCGCGCGGAAGAGTTTTTGACGAAAACTTCCTCATGGCGGCAGCCACAATAGGAGCGTTTTCCATAGGAGAGTATTCCGAGGCTCTTGGCGTCATGTTGTTTTATCAAGTGGGCATGTATTTTCAGGATCTTGCTGTGCGAAAATCAAAAAAAGACATTGCCGCCCTCATGGACATCAGGCCGGATTACGCAAATTTGCGTAAGGAAGGCCAATTAATACGGGTTTCGCCGGAGTCGGTTAAAATTGGCGATGTCATAATCGTGAAGCCCGGCGAGAAAATTCCGCTTGACGGCGTTGTGCTAAAGGGCGAGAGTATGCTCGACACAAGCTCGCTAACGGGCGAATCCGTCCCGCGCAGAGTGTCCGCGTCGGATATAGTTTTATCAGGCTGCGTTAATCAGAACGGTTTGCTGACGATAGAAGTGACCCATGCCTTCGGGGAATCGACCGCCTCAAAGATAATTGACCTTGTTGAAAACGCGGCTGCTAAGAAAGCGCAGACTGAAAACTTCATCACGAAGTTCGCGCGATATTACACTCCCGTCGTCGTCGGACTCGCGGCGCTTATAGCCATAATCCCGCCGCTTCTGTCCGCTGGATTGTGGATAGACTGGCTACGCCGCGGCTTGATATTTCTTGTTATTTCCTGTCCATGCGCGCTCTTGATTTCCATTCCGCTTGGCTTCTTCGGCGGCATCGGGGGCGCGTCAAAAAGAGGCATTCTGATTAAGGGCGGCAACTATCTGGAAGCTCTATGTAATCTTGATTACGTGGTATTCGATAAGACGGGGACGCTCACAAAAGGAACGTTCAAAGTGACGGCGATTCACCCCGCCAATGGCTTCAGCGCTATGGAACTACTTGAAGCTGCGGCGAGCGCGGAAGCATTCTCAAATCATCCTATAGCGCTGTCCATTTTGCGGGAATACGGCAAAGACGTTAATAAAGATGAACTCACAGAGTTTAATGAGATTGCGGGACAGGGAGTGAGCGCGAATGCCGGAGGCAGAATAATTACAGCTGGGAGCAAGAAACTATTGGCGGATAGAGGCGTAACGTTCGTTGAGCCGCAGCAGGGGGGCGCTAAAGTATATGTAGCGTCAGACAACGAGTTTATGGGCTATATTGTTGTCTCCGACGAAATGAAACCGGACAGCTGCAACGCTATTGAAGCGTTGAAAGCGTTGGGCGTCAGAAAAATTGTCATGATGACCGGGGACGACCCTCTGATCGCAGAAGCCACCGCGAACGAATTACAAATTGACGAAGTATACGGCGGATTGCTGCCCGCGCAAAAAACCGAAAAAGTGGAAGCTCTGAACGAACAGAAACGGGGCAAGTTGGCTTTCGTCGGCGACGGAATAAACGACGCGCCTGTACTGGCGCTGGCGGACGTCGGCGTTGCGATGGGCGGAATAGGTTCCGACGCGGCTATAGAAGCCGCCGATGTGGTACTGATGAGCGATGAACCCTCAAAACTGGCCGAGGCAGTGGAAATAGCCAGATTCACAAGACATATTGTTTGGCAGAACATCGCCTTTACACTGGGCGTAAAGGCAACGTTTCTGCTGCTCGGAGCGTTTGGCGCCGCCAACATGTGGGAGGCTGTCTTTGCCGATGTGGGCGTTGCAGTGCTCGCCATTCTGAACTCCATTCGCACTATAAGGCAATTCGGAATTGCAAAAAATAGAAATATGCGTTGCGGAATGTGCGCCCCTTTATATGGGGCATTTCTGAATAATCTAAATAATCTTTTTTTCATTTTATAATTTTTCTCACATTTTCTACATACATTCGTGTTAAAATCCTATTCAGTAATTAAACGCCTAACGGGCAACTTTTAAGGAGGAACAAATATGAAAAGGAAGTTTTTATGTGTATTCATTACGCTCATGGTGTTGTTTTCATGGGGAACAAGCTTTGCCGCCGAGCCTGAAGAAGATGTAATAGTTGCAAAAATCGAAAATGAAGTCATAACAGAAAAAGAAATTGATAAATTGTTAGATAACCTCGACCCGCAAATGGGCGCTATGTACAGAACCCCTGAAGGCCGCGCCGCGCTAATCGAAGAGATGATTAACGCCCGTCTTTTTGCAATAAAGGGAACTGAAGAAGGGCTCGACAAATCACAGGAGTTTCTTGATGAAATTGAAAGGTTCAAAAAGCACGCCTTAATGAAAGTAACAGTCGATAAAATGATGGAAAATGTTGTAGCATCGGATGAAGACGCCAAGAAATTCTACGATGAAAACCCGACTCAGTTCACTCAACCTGAGCAGGTTAGGGCAAGCCATATCCTGGTCGCAGACGAAGCGGAAATGGAAAAAGTCCAGAGTGAGCTTAAAGAGGGAGTAGCTTTCGAGGAAGTTGCCAAAAAGTATTCAACTTGCCCATCCAAAGAGAATGGCGGAGATCTTGGATTTTTCGGAAAAGGACAGATGGTCCCGGAATTTGAAGCGGTAGCGTTCGAGCTTGAAATTGGGAAAATATCTGAACCGGTAAAAACTCAGTTTGGAATTCATGTAATCAGACTTGACGCGAAGAATACAGAATCAAAAATCCCCCTTGAAGAAGTAATGGATCAACTAAAAGCTTATCTCCTGAATCAAAAGCGAACCGAGGCTTATCAGGAAGCGCTTGTACAGCTTAAAGAAAAGTATAAAATTGAAAGAATCACTCCGGCGCCCGAAGCTATCAATCCCTAAACAGGACAATTAACATTGTTTCTTTATACAAAACGTCCATGTGATAAGTTATGAAATTAACAAAAGCGCCGGCTCATAAATTTTTTTGTGAGTCGGCATTTTTGTTCTGTTTTTGTTTTAAAAACAATAATTTTTGAAGGAGGTTTTTTAAAGTGGGAAATATGGCTAAAAACAAAAAAGTGTGGAAGACTATGGATGGCAATATGGCAGCAGCGCATATAGCCTACGCGTTTACCGAGGTTGCGGCAATCTTCCCGATAACGCCTTCGTCCAACATGCCGGAAAATGTTGACGAGTGGGCAGCTTACGGACAAAAGAATATCTTTGGGCATCCGGTGCAGGTAGTTGAACTTCAATCAGAGGCGGGAGCGGCAGGAGCGGTTCACGGCGCGTTATCCGCCGGCAGCCTCGCGACTACATTCACAGCTTCTCAGGGACTTCTCCTAATGATCCCGAACATGTACAAAATTGCAGGAGAGCTCCTGCCGGGCGTATTTCACGTTTCCGCGAGGGCTGTTGCAGGTCACGCGCTCTCAATTTTCGGAGATCACAGCGACGTCATGTCCGCCCGTTCCGCAGGATTTGCAATGCTCGCTGCAGGAAGCGTCCAGGAAGTTATGGACATATCCGCGGTATCGCATCTTTGCGCTATTAAAGGAAGCCTGCCGTTTCTGAATTTCTTTGACGGGTTCCGCACTTCCCATGAAGTGCAGAAAATCGAGGTAATGGATTATGACGACCTCGCCAAACTTGTCGATTATGAGGCTCTATGCAACTTCCGCAATCGCGCTATGCGCCCCGAGAGACCATACCACAAGGGAACCGCCCAAAACCCGGATATTTTCTTCCAGGCTAAAGAAGCCTCTTCCCCGTACTATGAATTGATCCCTGACATGGTAGAAAAGTACATGCAGGAGATGAAAAAAATAACCGGCAGGGAATACCATCCGTTTAACTATTACGGGCATCCGGAAGCAGAAAGAGTTATCATCGCAATGGGTTCGGTGTGCCAGACAGCAGAAGAGGTCATAGATTACCTGAACGCTCAGGGTGAACGCGTGGGCATGATTGAAGTACACCTCTTCCGTCCGTTCTCGCCTAAATACTTCTTCAGGGCGCTTCCAGCTTCAGCTCAGGCTATAGCCGTACTTGACCGCTGCAAGGAACCAGGCGCGCTCGGCGAGCCGCTTTATGAGGACGTTCGCACGATGTTCTTTGAAAAAGGCTGCTGTGCTCCCACTATCGTAGGCGGGCGTTACGGGCTTGGTTCAAAGGACACAACTCCATCGCAGATAAAGGCCGCCTTCGATAACCTCAAGCTTTACGAACCGCGTAACCATTTCACCATTGGAATAGTTGACGATATCAGCGACTCCAATCTTGAAATAAAGGAAGAAATAGTCACCGCGCCTCTCGACATGACGAGGTGCAAATTCTGGGGGCTTGGCTCGGACGGCACTGTGGGAGCAAACAAGAACTCAATAAAGATAATCGGCGACCATACGGATATGTACGCTCAGGGGTATTTCGCGTATGACTCGAAGAAATCCGGCGGAATAACGGTGTCCCACCTGAGATTCGGCAAGAGCCCGATAAAGTCAACATATTTAGTGAGCGATTCCGATTTCGTAGCGTGCCATAAACAGGAATACGTCAACCAGTATGACGTCATAGCGGGGCTTAAAAAAGGCGGCTCGTTCCTGCTCAACACCAACTGGACGCTTGAACAGCTTGAGGAGAATCTTCCCTCAAAGATGAAACGATATATTGCGAAAAATAATATTAAGTTCTACACTATCGACGCGACCGACGAGGCCGAAAAACTGGGGCTCGGTAACCGTACCAACACTATAATGCAGTCGGCTTTCTTCAAGCTTGCGAACGTCATACCGATAGAGGACGCAGTCAAATACATGAAGGATGCGGTCGAGCATACTTACGGACGTAAGGGTGAAGCAGTCGTCAAGATGAACAACGATGCTGTGGACGCCGGTCATATGAAGCTTGTCGAGGTAAAAATCCCGGATTCATGGAAGGACGCGCATGGCGAACCTAAACCAAAGCCGGGGCTTCCATCCAATGTCCCGTGTTTCATTAAGAATGTCGTGGACGTCATCAACGCTCAAGCAGGCGATTCGCTTCCTTCGAGCACATTTAAGGGACGCGAGGACGGACAATTCCCGTCAGGAACTTCAGCCTACGAGAAGCGCGGAGTAGCCGTAAACGTTCCCGAGTGGCTTTCCGACAAATGCATTCAGTGCAATCAGTGCGCTATGGTTTGCCCCCATGCCGCCATTCGCCCGTTCCTGCTGAACAAAGAAGAGCTGTCGAAAGCTCCAGAAGGCTTCGGAGCTGTAGATACGAAACCCAAAGCATCCGACGAGAAATATAAGATGCAAGTCGATCCGCTTGACTGCATGGGCTGCGGGAACTGCGCCGACATCTGCCCGGTGAGCGCGCTTCAAATGAAGCCGATAGCGACCCAGTCGGATCAGATCCCGAACTGGACGTTCGCAATGGAGAATGTAGAGGACAAAGCAGACGTTGCGGCCAAGTTCACCGTGAAAGGAAGCCAGTTCCTGCGTCCGTTGCTCGAATTCTCAGGCGCTTGCGCAGGCTGCGGAGAGACTCCCTACACAAAACTCATTACCCAGCTTTTCGGCGACAGGATGATGGTCGCGAACGCCACAGGCTGCTCGTCTATTTGGGGCGGATCGGCGCCAAGTATGCCGTACACGGTAAACGCGGAAGGGAAAGGCCCCGCATGGGCAAACTCGCTGTTTGAGGACAACGCGGAATACGCGTATGGAATGAGACTTTCCGTGAACGTGTTTGTGAAATACCTGCTTGAAGCCGCTAACGCTCTGCTTGCCATGGACGACGAGCATGTGGAGCCCGCCGCGAAGGCTGTCATCAAAGAATGGGTCGATAACCACGATGACGGAGACAAGTCAAAAATCGCAGCCGCGAATCTCATCAAGATGTTTGAGGAGTTCAAGGATATGAAATGCGACGCCGCCTGTTCGGAAGGAGCCCCGTGCGAGAGCTGCAAACATGTGACGCAAATATTTAAATACAAGGACTACTTAGTGAAAAAGTCCGTATGGGCGTTCGGCGGCGACGGCTGGGCGTACGATATCGGCTACGGCGGGCTTGACCACGTCATCGCAAGCGGTATGGACGTGAACATATTAGTGCTCGATACCGAGGTGTACTCGAACACCGGAGGCCAGTCCTCAAAGTCTACTCCAACCGCCGCCATCGCGAAATTTGCTGCAAGCGGCAAACGCACGCGTAAAAAGGACCTCGGCCGCATGGCGATAACTTACGGAAATGTTTACGTAGCTCAGGTCGGAATGGGAGCGGACAAGAACCAGTTGATGAAAGCCCTTCAGGAAGCGGAAGCCCACAAAGGGCCGTCACTGATAATCGCATACGCGCCTTGTATAAACCACGGGATCAAGGCCGGAATGGGCAAGTCGCAGGAGCAGATAAAGAAGGCTGTGGAAGCCGGATACTGGCACCTGTACCGCTATAACCCCAACGCCGACAAGAAATTCACGCTGGATTCGAAGGAGCCGAAAGCCAGCTTCAGAGAGTTCATCATGGGAGAAGTCAGATACGCATCACTCCTTCAGGACTTCCCCGCAGTTGCGGAAACCCTCTTCGTACAGACGGAGCTTGAAGCAAAAGAACGTTACGAAACGTACAAGACCATGGCCGAGCTTGGTCAGCAGCCTGTAAAAGCGTAATATATCAAACCGCAATTTTTTAAAGGAACTAGGGGCGAGTCCATGCACGGATTCGCCCCTGGTTTTTGAATGGTATCAAATCTGGGGACAGGATTATCTGGGAAGGTCTTGAAAGTAAACTTGCAATAAGGAAACCGCCAGATTTCTTTTCTCAAGGCGGAAGCTTGCATTTGGGCACTATACCTGACAATGAAGAAGAATTGCTTACTCCTGAAATTTTGAAAGTTTCAATAGAAAACACTTTGCCAAGTTAGACTTGGAATTATACCCGATGGAGAGATAGCGCTAATGCACAATCAATAAGCCACTCAAGGCAAGGGCAGCTTTTTTCTGTTAGGCATTGCATTAACGCAAGAAAAAGAGGCGTCAGTTTATTATGCTTTGTATTTGTTCTATTGGCAAACCGGCGCTTTTAGCGATGATATCAGGAGATATACCGTTTGCCAAAAGGTTTTTGCCATTTCTTTAGCCTTTTTTTCCATACCTTTTTCCATGCCGCGCTGTTCAATTTCTCTTGCGAGTTCTCTTTCCCCAAGCGGTATGTACATTATCTTTCCCTCCTTGTTCAGTTGATTTCTGTATTCTATGTATTTCATTTCCAATTCCATATCACGCAAATCTATGATACGCTCAAGAAAGAGTAGAAGATCCCATTTATCCTCCCTGCTCCAGCCTCGTTCTGCAAGAAGCTCAAGCAGCGTTCGCAGGTATTTGAACTTCTGCATCTCCTCTTTGGCTCGCAGAGCGCATTTTGCAGCGTAGAAAGCGAGGTCTATCGGATTGTCGCTAATTTGCAGCTCTTCGTCTTCAAGGTCTGCTAATATGAGGTTATTATACCGATAAACGATTTCCGTGCCAAAATGGGAATGCGAGTAAAACCGTTCCTCTTTCCTATGCCCGCTTGTGATGATTGCCAAAGCAGCTGGCTCTCTCCGGTAATGAGCGTAAATCAAACACCTGTAGTGATTCATTCTCTCTGCGATATTTCCGCCTCCAGAGCCCTGTTATCCGAGCAATTTTATTATCCGAGGAAAATACCCTGCAATAGTGAGCACACCTAGTTCGCTGTTTTTTTATTAGGATAACATATCTAACAAAATATAAACTGGTTTCATCCGTAATTCCCGTTTCAATCACTTGAGGAGGTGTAAAAATGAAGCGGAAACAAAGAATTGAAGCCAGTAACATTGATCATATCAGGAAGGAGTTCGAACGTCGGCTATTGGTTTTGCGTTACAGCCCACATACTATCAGGAACTATTTAACATACTTTGGTTGGCTACAGGGTTTTCTTGAAGATTATGGAGAAAAAGACTACTCGAAAGAATTCGGTCAGCGATTCCTTGCCGAATTCACCTTGCAAGCCCACCATTCTACGAGTTGCTTCAGCCATGCGAAAATTGTCATTCATCGCTTAAACGAAATTATTGACGGCAAATCGTTTGCACCACGTTTCTGCGAACCGAAGCCTGAATGTCCTCCGCAGTTTTCCGTTCATTACGAACTTTACTGTGAGCATTTGAAGCAACTCGGCTCCGCGCATTCCACTATCGGCAACCACAAGAGGCATGTCGGACGCATGCTGAGTTGGCTTGTGGGGGTAGTTCCTTCTTTGAGCAGCCTAACATCGGCCGATATTTATGGAATACTCACAAACCACGCTCAGCATACAGGCTTCATGCCTGTAGCAAGGCGCTTTCTCAATTATCTTTTCGACAATAAGGTTACCAAAACAAATCTTTCTGACTGCATTCCAAAGATGAGACAACCGCAACCCATGCCTTCGGTTTATTCAGGGGAAGAGGTGTCCAAGCTGCTGTCCTCCATCGACCGTTCGACATCCATGGGAAAGCGCGACTACGCAATACTTTTGCTTGCCGCGAAATTAGGGCTGCGTAGTTCGGATATCGTTAACCTGAAACTTCAGGATATCGACTATGACAAGAAAACGATAGATATCATCCAAGTGAAGACAGGTAAGCCACTCACGCTTGTGTTGAACGCCGACGTCGAGGAATCGCTGGACGAATACGTCAAGCACGGAAGGCCACAGTCAGAACATGAACATGTATTTTTGAATACGCAGGCTCCATATTCTCCGCTCTGTGCCGGAACAGGATATTCGATAACGCAAAGGAGCTTCGATAGAGCAGGCATTTCGGCGACGGGCAGGAGACGCGGAACTCATGCTTTGAGGATGAGTTACGCCACCTCGCTTGTTACAAAAGGCGTTCCTTATGCTGTGGTCACTGAGGCGCTTGGGCATGATGACCCTGAATCTGCGAAATACTATGTGAGAGTGGATGTCAGGCGTCTTAGGCTCTGTGCTCTCAATGTTCCCAAGCCGAGCGGAGCGTTAGCCGTTAATCTCATGGATATGGAGGGGAGACTGTAATGAAAATATATTTCAAAAGTGTGTTGCGCGGAGAACTTGCGCAATATATTGAGCTAGTCAAAATTTCTGCCGTTGACCACAAGGCATACCAATGTACACTCGCAGACCTCGACTCTTTTCTTTTCGACGAAGGCATCAATGAAAAAAAACTCACTTCCGAACAGATCAGCAGGTGGCTCGGCCACTTTGACGTGAAGCCATCCACAAAGCAAAGCAAGCTTACGCACGTGCGAAGGTTTGCCGGATATCTTGGAACGCTTGGCATAAAAACTTCACTGCCAGAACTGCCGCGTATCCCTTCAGATTTCGAGCCATATATTTTCACTATTGAGGAAATGGAGCGTCTATTTGAAGCGGCGGACGATCTGGTACTGACAAGGTCATCTTCGCGTATTGCAGCAGAATTCCCGATCCTGCTTCGTATTTTGTATGGATGCGGCCTGCGGCTTGGGGAAGCAATATCCTTGACTTGGGATGATATCAATCTTCGCGAAGGTGTAATAACGGTCAGGAAAGCAAAAAACCAGAAGCAGCGAATTGTGCCTATGAGCGTGGAGCTCACGAGAATTCTGACGCTTTACAGAAATGCGCCTTGCTATGCTATGCAGGACCATGATTTCCTTTTTAAGAAAGAAGATGGGGCAAAACGGGATAAAAGCTCATATTGGCACCTCTTTGATTCAATTTTATGTGAACTTGGCATCAAAGGCGCGCATAATTCCAAGCTCTATTCACGTGGGCCGTGTATACACAGCTTAAGGCATGTTTTCGTTCTGCACTCGTTCCTGAAAGCTGAAGTTGAAGGGCGGACATTCATGGAAACGGTACCCTTTTTGTCAACTTACTTGGGACATTCCGGACTGAGGGAAACAGAAAAGTACCTGAATGCCCGTCACGAGATGTATCGCGAGTCGCACAAAACAATAGCCTCCTACACAAAAGATGTATTCCCCGAGGATGATTGAGATGGCGAAGAAAACTTTCGTGCTACCGGCGCTGGCTGATTTTTTCTCGACATACTTACCCAAAACAAGAGGACTTAGCGAAAATACTTCGCGGTCGTACCGGCATGCTTTTAAATTGCTGCTTCTGTATGTTTATGGTCGGAGACGCGTGCCGTTTGAGAAAATCGAATTCACTCATCTGGAGAATGGCATGGTAGTCGAATGGCTCAATTCTCTTGAGGAAAAACGTGAATGCTCGACCATAACACGTAACCAGCGGTTAGCTGCTATTGCCTCTTTTGCAAAGTTCGCACTTCGGAATAACTTCGATGGTGCGCTCTCGTTCTGTGCCGAAGTCGAACGCATCCCTAAAAAGAAAACTTGTAAACGCGCACCAGCTGCCTACATGACACGTGAGGAGATTGCAGTTTTGCTGCGTCTCCCGGATTTGGGCAGAAAAAACGGAAGACGCGACAGGACGATCTTAAGCACGCTTTATGCCACAGGAGCAAGGGCGCAGGAACTTTGCGATATAAGGGTTTGCGACGTGCGTTTTGCTGATCCCGTAACAGTGGCTCTGAAAGGAAAAGGCGAAAAAACGCGTGTTGTCGTAATTCCAGAGCAATGCGCCGCTTTATTGAAAAGACATATCGAATGTGAAGGAGCGCACAATTCTGCTCAAGACTCACGTTGTCATGTTTTTTCGAGCCAGACACATGAGCACATGACTATCTCATGCCTTGAGGCCATTGTTAAGAAGTATATCGAAATGGCAAAGACGCTTCGTACGGACCTTTTCCGCAACAATTACACACCGCACAGTTTTAGACATACAATAGCGATGCATATGCTGGATAGCGGCATTCCTTTGCCGGTGATTAAAACTTTTTTGGGGCATGCGTCGATAGCTACAACTATGGTCTACGTTGCTGCGGATTTTGAATTGGTAAGCAAGTATCTGAAGGATAAAGACCCGTATGCAGCCCAAGAAATTGAAAGCACGCAAGAGCAAGGCATTGTGTTACCTGCATTTTTAAGGTAAGATATTATCCGAGTAGAAAATCTCTGGCGAACCGTATTCTCTCGTCTTAGCGTATCTACTCGGATAATAAAATTGCTCGGATAACAAGGCTTATCCGATATTTCGGATAAGCCCTGTGCTTCACAATGAAGCAGCACCCAAGTCTCTTCACCGTTTTTCAATGGTATTTCGATCACAAAATCAGCGTAATGCGGACTCATGTGAATTTCCGGGACTCCTGTGTTCAATATATCACGAAATTCTTTATCAAGAAGTCTATGCTTCCGACTTTCATCAATTATAGCGTATAGATCCGGTATCGCTCGTTTGAGCAAATAGTAAAGAAATCGGTCTACTAAATCTTTGAAGAAACCGTCATAGTCAAAATATTCACGTTTATTACGCTTACATCATCCGCTTTCATGGGACTCACCCTTTCTGCCAATTCATTATAGCACGCTAATGGCTGTTGGATAGACGATATTATCTGTTGCAGAACACGATGTAAGAAATGTGGACAACAGTATTTCTGCGTGGTAAACACTTAATTTAATTATATATCTAACAGAATTACCCGATAAAGCGAAATAGTATAGTCAAGACAAAAATAATATTAAACATTAAAACTATTAAAAACAAAACCACTAAAAACAACTATTGCCAACCACCTTGACAAATATTTGGATTTGGTATATAGGTATATTTACCGAAAGCATGGACGCTTTCAGACAAAAATACAGGGAGGTATTATATAATGCGTATTTACAACAATATTCCGGCACTACAGGCATACAATGCACTCACGATGACCACGAGCGCATTGCAGAAATCCATTCAGAAACTTTCAACGGGATTAAGAATTAACAGCGCGGCAGACGACGCCGCAGGGCTTGCCATCTCCGAAAAGATGCGCGCCCAAATTCGCGGACTCGACAGGGCGGTCATGAACAGCCAGGACGGCATCTCCATGATCCAGACGGCTGAGGGCGCGCTTCAGGAGACGACCTCAATTCTTCAGCGTATGCGCGAACTCTCAGTCCAAGCGGCAAACGACACCCTCACCCAACAGGACAGAGGATATATTCAGCAAGAAATCGACCAGCTGAGGGAGGAGATAAACAGGATAGCCAACACGACGCAGTTCAACAAGAAGAAACTGCTTGACGGCACGGCATCAGTGCTTTGGTCGTCGGACAACTTAGACACGAAACTGTTCGTGCGCGGCGGGCTTCGTCAGATAGACCAGTTCGGGCAGAAGAACGTTTCTGAGGGGAACTATAAAGTTTCAATCATTGCAAACCCGGGCGTGGCGGAAGTTCAGAAGAGCGATATCTTCAAGATTAAGCACAAAAACGTACTTTCTGACCTTATAGTGAACAAAAATGCAGGCGTTGATGATGTGCGAGTTGACAACCTGCCGGCTGGAGACTATAACCTCAAATCTACTCAATTTCAGACATCTTACGATGTGAATGGAACGTGGGCATCAGCATACTCTGCATGGGTCGACTCAGCTGGTATTTGGATTGATACTGTTATTAATGTTGATACTTCTACTTACTGCGCGGGAAGTGTTGCATCATCATTTGCTCCAGGTGCTGGAACAGGTATAATGACTTTGAATTTTAATTACGCTTCCGGCGCTGCACTTTTAGCTCAGTCTTTTGGAGTAGCAGGTGTTTTCAACGCCGCTACTGCCATAGGGACGGCAGGGGCCTTCTCAGGCACTGCAAAAATCTATTTTGAAGTTACAAATGTCGATACCGTAAATAATGCTGTGACAATGAAAGCAGTAGCGCTTGTGACGTATTTGGACGGGACTTCGGAATCATTTGTAAAGGACGGAATTCAGATAACCACCGCTCAAGGTTTCAGGTGGACTTCATTTGGGCTTGGAGTTGGTGCAGCAGCAATGGCAACGGGAATGCATCTCGGAAACGTACTCAATGCGTTAACAGGACCAGTTAATCAATCTGCGTTGGGTTCAAAAGGAATTATTTCACTAGTAAGATTTCAAGATGATCGTAGCGCTATTGCCAACATAACAATTTCCGCAACCCAAAACTCGCAGTGGGAAGGTTATTGGAAATCAGGGCAGATGGCGGCGAATGATAATGGATTTGCTCTTAATTCATCAATATTCAACAAGGATGTAGCTCTTCGCAATTTCTACCTTAACACCAGCAATGGCCAGCTTTACGAGAATAACATAACGCTGGTTATGGGTAAAATGAATACTGCTGCGTATTCTTCGTTTGCCGCTGCCTTTACGACTACAGCCGGAGGCGGAGTCTCAATAGCATCCTTCAAGGCAACCTATATCGGTCAAACCGCGCGCATGGACACGCAACTCCGTGACCTTGACAAGTTCTGGGATGCAAACGGCAGGTTCCTCTTGGACGACCCGCAGACGCTCACAATAACTCAGGGCGACGGAAAGAAGACTTCGGTCACAATTTACGCTACGGACACGATCAAGGATCTTCAGGACAAACTGAATAAAGCAATAGCGGACGGACTTGGACAGGCGCTTTATCTTGACAACAAAGTTTCAAACGATGCAGGTAAGTTCGTAACGTTTGTAATGGAAGAGGCTGCGAACACATCCGAATCGGTACGCGGAACGATGGTTATTCGTTCAATAATCAACGGTCAGGCTGGGACAATCTCATTTGCGGGCGATGAGGACCTGATAAAGGCGCTCTCGCTAAACACAATTCAGCAGGCGAAAGAGAACCAGTTCTACGTGTCGATTCAAGACGCGCACACCGGCCAGCCAATCGCGAACAACACCAAGATATCCGGCAATGTCGCGGTGGGGATACTTCATCCGAACCTTGACTTTGAGTTCAGCTCGACAGCTAACATGAGCACGGTGTGGAACGACATCGCGAAACGTTACGACACCACACAGGAGAGCAAAGCCTACGAGACGATAATCCACATCGCGGACAACAGTGTAGTGTTCCAGATAGGCGCCAACGAGGGCGAGGATATGGGAATCGACATTGCCGACATGAGCTCCCGTGCGCTTGGAGTTCATAAGGTGCTCGTGACCGACCAGAAGTCGGCCGCCCGCTCGATAACGATAATCGACGGCGCGCTTGACAGGGTCGCTAAACAGCGCGCGAGCCTCGGAGCTTATCAGAACCGCCTTGAGCACACGATCAACAACCTGACGGTGGCGGCGGAGAACCTGACGGCAGCCGAAAGCCGCATCCGCGACCTCGACATGGCAAAGGAAATGATGAACTTCACGAAGCTCAGCATATTGATGCAGGCGGGCAACTCAATGCTCGGCCAGGCGAACATGCTTCCGCAGAATGTTCTTGCACTCCTTAGGTAAGAAGCAGGGACTAGGGATTAGAGCTTAGAGCTTAGAGCTTAGAACTTAGAGCTTAGAAAAACCCAAAAGAAATGGGGACGCCGTAAAAACGGCGTCCCTAGTTAGAAACCAAAACCCTGTTAGGAGGAAATTCGAGATGGAGTTGAATATTTGGTCTGAAGGGAATGCGCTGAATCAGGGCTTGCAGCCTAGGCAGTACAGTTATTCCCCGACCTTTTCGGCTTCGCCTCAAGTGAAGATAGCGGATTCCGATGTCAAAAAGACTAAGGCGGAGCATGAAAAGCAGGTTGTGAGCAAACAGGATACGCAGGCCGCCATTGGGCAGGCTAATAAGTTGATGGAGTTGTTCAGCCGCGACCTTCGTTTTGAAACGCATGAGGAAACCGGCATAGTTCAAGTTTCGATAGTCGACAAAAACGAAGGTAAGGTTATAAAGCAAATCCCTCCCGACGAGGTGCTCAAGATGATCGCAAGGATTCAGGACATACTCGGCAGCTTAATGGACGTCAAAGCGTAAAAATTTATTACAGAATTATACAAAAATGCATCAAATTACAATGAACCCAAAAGAAAACTGGATTGCTTCGGGCTAAAGCCCTCGCAAAGACGATTCAATTACTACGTCTTTGCGCTTCGGCGAAGCCGCACTTCATGCCCGAGTCTTTCTGCGGCGCGGCAATCCAGATTTTTTGCTTTAGTCTTTTGTCTATTTTCATGGTAACCAGTGTTTTTAATTTTTGTATTTTCTTCTGTCTTTCTCGCGGCAGGTTCTGACCACTCACGATTGCCGCGTCGTCATTTCAAGCGAAGCGCGGCAATCACACTGACACATAGCCTTCGCGGCACTTGGTTTTCCTGACCTTCGCGAACTCGTCCTTGTTTTAGATTTTCATTAATTATGCTTTCTTTGCAATTATCGCAACCGTCACAGGCAATTTTTTTCTTATACAAGCCTCCAAAGGCTTGTTTTGATACAAAAAAAATTGCATATCAACAATTCGCAGTCCGTTATCTTTAAATAAATTGTGCAAATCATCTGGATTTCTAAAAAGACTTATATGGTCAATCGCGGGCGCATTTATTGCCGTAGTTACGTAAATTAAAGTATTTTCGTTCGCCAATCCGGCAAATTTACGTAAAAATTTCCATGGTTCCTCTACATGCTCAAGAATTTCACCGGAAACTATTGCGTCATATATTTCATTTGAATCCAGTTTGAAAAAATCCAATAACTCTAATTTAATGCATTTCGTTTGGCAATCCGGTTTGTTTCTTAGTATGGAGCTTGTCATGTTCAAACTATCTTCGTTTATGTCAATGCCAAAATAAAACTCGTAATTTGAATTATCTACTGCTTCACTAAAATAATATCCATGTCCTACGCCAACTTCAAGATATTTTTTACCTTTTCTTCCTTTAAAAGTATTGACAAAATGTTTGCGCATTTCAGTATGATTAGGCCATAAAAACAACGTAATTAGCAGGCCTATTTGATAGGCACGCATATAATGCGTTTTTTTAGATTTCATGTATTCGTCTACTTCTTTGAAAGTTGAGTATCTATAACGACCATGTGCGTAAAAATATTTGCTTTCTTCAAGCGTATCGTTTACCAACATTCCATAGCAATCAATAATTTCATCTTCATTCATGTTATATACTTCTTTTACGCATTTCAAAAGATATAAAAAGCTTTGTTTTTCGCCCTCATCTATATTCAAATATATGTCCAAAATATTTTTTTGCAATGGAAACCTATTTACTATTTTTTCTATAAATTCGTTCATAAAATTTCTTCCCTCGCTTATTTTAAAATAACCTAATAACGCTGCAAATATTCATAATTTAATGAAATGAATAGCCGGGAAATTGTCCGTATAGTCAATTAAATAATAAAATATCAATCCGGGATATTTTATGATGGATTCTCGCTCATAATCCGAAGGCACATCTTTTACAACAGCAGTTTCACTATTTTCAAGTACATATTTGTCGCAATATTTTTCAAACAGCAATTTTATGTCAGCATCCATCCCATGACCGCTGGATTTAATTATTTGCCCGTCGATATCCTTTTCGGTAAACACCCTTAGGTAGTTATCAATTCCCGCAGAATCATATAACTCATGCATCCTGATCCTGCTTTTTATTTTTATTGTGTTGTCATTTTCTCCGTGAAACATAATGATTTTTCCCTTAAAGTATTCGCTAAACACTTTGAGGTGTCTAGGGATTGTCATGTTACGGATATCTATCATATCCCTATGAAGGAAGTATTTACTCTTTGGGTCGTCGCTATAGTAAGGTTCTCTAACAAGTGTGCATGCAAATCCGCTTTTATGCTTATAGACACCATTGATAGGAACCGTGTCCAGAAAGTGTTTTGTCATTTCAACAAAACCCGAGTTATCAACAACCAGACAAAATGTGCTTGGGGCAAACTTAGCGCATATTTGCGCCAGATGTCCCCCAAAACAGTTTCCATATACGAAAACTCTGTTTTTATTTGTTATTAGTTTTTTTTCATCGCACAAATTCATCGCATGTTTTATCGCATATAGACAGTCCATCGTCTGAATATAGCCATAATCACGATAATCCGTTCTTTCCCTGTGCTGGATTTCTTCCGGTAGTTTTAATAATTTTGTTGCATTGTAATTTGGTAGCATATTACACATAGTATCTACGTCATAACGACCGGAACCAGTTAATTCTGATTGCTGTTCCCATGAAAGCAGCGAATACAAAGTATCTAAACACTCTTTTGTCCATTTTGGCCTTGCTGTGTAATAGAATGTTCTGTTAATTGTGCCGAGATAATTCACACCTATCGCTACGACATTATATCTGTCGCTCCATTCCTCGCGAAGCCTTTGGTAGTACCATGAATCAGCGCTAGCCGTACCGGGATGCAGTATAAGAAAATAGCCCGTATTCTCATTCACGCCATTTGACGGCTCCTTAATGAAAATATCAATATTTCTTTCGAAATCCTCTTCAAATTCCAACGTATGCCCGGGTATGGAGTATACTTTCTCGTCCGATTCGCCAACTGTTGCTGAAGGTTGCAATGACGAATTTTCCGATTGTGGAAGATTACCGCTATTGTATTCCGTATTCATTAACCTCATCCTATCCCATGTTGTAATGAATTGGCTTAATTTATCTTCTTTTCAATTAAATCCACAAAATCTCCCACGTTTTTAATGCTTGAGAAATCACTTAAACTAAATTTCACGCCAAATTCCGATTCGCAGGCCACGACTATGTTAACTTGAGCGAGACTGTCCCAGTCCTCTATATCAACTGCCGATGTTTCCCTTTTCAAGATAAGGGTTTCGTCGTCAAATATATCGCGGAATATTGGCTGAAGCCTGTTCAAAATACTCATCATTTCCATCCTCCTGTAATATTATTAGTAGCTTTACTTTGCGTTTTTTTATATAGTAGCGCTGAAAAACTTAATTTAAATGTGCAAGAGCGCTAACTGTTCTTCGTTACGAACAGCATATCAACAAGTTACTAAATAAGAAGGCTTGACCGACTCTGTATGTATGAAACTATAAGCTTTGACCAGTTATGCGCTCCTTTTTTTTGTGCGCTACATATCCGTACCAGTGAAGATTAACGATACGGAATTTTTACATTATTGTACGCGTTTCTTCCTGTTTTCTTTTCGGCTCAATTTTGCAAAAATTTATACTGCGCGTCTTTATAAGAGATGAAGTGACTAGAGTATGTTCGCAAGCCATAAATGACTCTTATTACAATCTATTATATAGGTAAAATATTTAGAAACTTACTCATCAACTGTCATTACAAATAATTATGAATTTTATCCTCATAGTTTAGGATTAAATAACCGATAAAATAAATATTGAAAACTGAAAACGATGCTGTAATAAGCGCTTCAACTGTGCGCGCGCTATTGGACACGAGAGATTGGGACGGGATAAGAGAACTCGTTCCAGACATTACTTTCAAGTATCTATGGGATAGATTTGGAGCTTGTCCATTAAATTAGAAATATTTCAGAAATATTATTTTCCCCTGTCATTAAAACAATTTTGAATTTTAACCCTTATGGTTTAGAATTTGATGACCGATAAAGATAAATAATTAGAATACTTAAATATTTGATTTTTAAATCATGAATATCTCAATTAAGGAGTTTACATGAGCATCATAAACTATCCTTTCGATAATGGTGTAATCCTCAAAAGAAAGAAGGCTCTTAAAAGGCAGCTTATTGGGCAAAACGATTTACTGGAAAAGCGCGTTGCCGTTTTGAGCGGTTCTACAATAGGCGATATCAAAGATGTGCTTGAGCTTTTTCTTTTGAATTATGGGATCAAACCGCAATTTTACATAGGGCAATATTGCCGCTTTTACGAGGATATCATGTTTGAAAATCGAGATCTTGCCGAATTCAAGCCGGATATCATTCATATTCATACTTCTGCGCGAAACCTTTCAGATGATTCAGTTTTTGATAAACTACAAACTGTATGGGCAAAAATCAAAGAAGTTTACTCATGCACCGTTATTCAAAACAATTTTGAATTGTCTCCTTTTGGCTGCGAGTCCGACAACCGGGAAATAAATTGTTTAAACATGAAAATTTACGAATACGCCAGTGAAAACAAAGATTTTTATGTCAACGATATTCAATACTTGTCAGCCCAATTTGGGCTTGGTAGATGGTTCGACGAACAGGATTACTTTCTGTATAAATACGCGCAGAGCGTAAACGCGATACCGGCGCTCTGCAGCAACACCGCTAAAATAATAAAATCCATATACGGTAAAAATCAAAAATGCCTTGTGCTTGACCTTGACAATACGCTATGGGGCGGAGTTGTCGGCGAAGTTGGCGCAATGGGGATTGAACTTGGCATGGAGTCCGCTGTTGGAGAGGCTTATATGGCTTTTCAGAAATATGTCAAGGCGTTGCACGACAAGGGCATTGTCCTTGCGGTATGTTCGAAAAATGACGCGCATCTCGCAAAAGAAGCCTTCAATAATCCAAACATGGTTCTGCGGCTTGATGATATAACGGTTTTCTGCGCAAATTGGGATAGCAAAGCGGGTAATATAGCGAAAATTGCGGGGCAGCTGAATATTTTGCCGGAGAGCATGGTTTTCATTGACGATAACCCTGCGGAACGCGAGCTTGTAAGGCGCGCCTTACCAGAGGTTAAAGTTCCTGAAGTCAATAACGTTGTTGATTTTATAAGGCATATTGAGGGCGCCGGTTATTTTTATGCAGCAGGCAATACCGGCGACGATATGAAACGGAACGAGTACTACGCTGCCGACGCCAAGCGAAATGAAGCGAAAAATACTTTTGTCGATTACGGAGAATATCTGAACTCGTTGCAGATGAAGAGCGAAATACGTCCCTTTGTTTCAGAGCATTTGGACAGGATCACCCAGCTTATCAACAAGACAAACCAGTTTAATCTGACGACGAAGCGGTATAGTCTCAGCGAAATTGAAAAAATAACGGAGGATGCAAATTACATTACACTTTACGCTACGCTTGATGACAAGTTCGGCAGTAACGGTATCGTATCCGCCTTGATTGGCGAGCTTGTCGAAAATGACTTACACATTCGCTTGTGGGTAATGAGCTGCAGAGTATTCAAGCGCGAACTCGAGTTTGCGATATTTGACCACCTTGTTATGATTTGTATGCGCAAAAATATAAAAAAGCTCGTCGGATATTACTTTACAACAGAAAAGAACGGGTATGTAGCAAACTTGATGGATGATTTGGGCTTTCTAAGAATTTCAAATGAAATATGGGAATTTGATATGTCTGCCGAATACCGTTGCAAGAACGAATATATTGAAACTGAAAAGGATGTCGGTCAATGGATATTTTGAACAAGCTTCAGGAGGTATTCCGCGATATTTTTGACGATGAGGATATCGTTATAGCAAGAGAAACATCGTCAAACGATATTGAAGGCTGGGACAGTTTTGCGCAAGTTAATATCATTGCAACGTGCGAATCAGAATTTGGAATAAAATTTGACTTGAGCGATATTAAGAACCTGAAAAATGTCGGAGACATAGTTGAAACGATTGAAAGGAAGCTGAATTAGTGAAAATTCATCACATTGGCTATTTGGTAGACAACATTGAAAATGCCGCGAGAGAATTTGAAAGGCTTGGTTTTTCGAGAAGAGGAGAAACTGTGGAAGATACTTCGCGGGAGGTTTATATTCTTTTTTTATACAACGCCGAACAAGCCGTGGAGCTGATTCAGCCAGTCGGCGAAACGTCGCCCGTTTATGGATTGCGCAAAAAATATCGAAACTCCCCATATCATATTTGCTATGAAACGGATGATTTGCAGCGCGAAATAGAAACAATGACAAATATTAACAGGGGATATGTTTTAATTCAACCGCCAAAACCTGCTCCGGCAATACCGGGTTGCCCGAATGTGGCATTCTTAATGAACAGTCACATAGGGATAATTGAACTTGTGGAAATGAGGTAATATATAATGAGAGAGAAACGCCATACCAAAGAAAACTGTATTGTTTCGTCAAATGCAACATCGAAGGAAATAACTGCAAGAGAGAGCTTTATGAAATTATTTTCCACAGGAGGCGATATCACTGAGACTGAACGATTGAACAATTTGGGTTTATTTATAAGCCGTCAAAGCCTGTCGCGAATTTTATATATGCACGAGTTGTATTCGAAAATTATCAACGTACATGGCGTTGTTATGGAATTTGGAGTACGTTGGGGGCAAAATATGGCGCTGTTTGGAAATTTCCGTGGCATTTACGAGCCCTTTAACTACAATAGGAAAATTATCGGGTTTGATACATTTGAGGGTTTTACTTCGCTGGATAAAAAAGACGGAGACGGCGTGATCATGCAGGAGGGGGCTTACAGCGTATCAAACGGGTATGAAAACGTTTTACAGATGATTCTTGATTATCATGAATCTGAAAGCCCAATTTCACACATTAAGAAATATGAATTGATTAAAGGAGATGCAACCGTTACTGTAAAAAAGTATTTCGAGGACAATCCGCACACGATAGTTGCGCTGGCATATTTTGACTTTGACATTTATAAACCGACATTCGAATGCCTGAGAATTATTAACGAACATGTTACAAAAGGCAGCGTTATAGCCTTTGACGAGCTAAACTGTAAAGAGTTTCCGGGCGAGACAATAGCGCTTAAAGAAGTCCTCGGATTAGGTAAATACGCGATTAAGCGCGTACCGTATAATTCTTTAACATCTTATGTTGTTGTGGAGTGATGAGTTTTGTATGACGATGTTCTGCTAAATGAATATGGTTTTTATACATTAAAAAAACTACCTTCAGACGAAGAACGCGAAGCTTATTACAGAGATAAATATTATCAAAATGATTCCGAGAGGTATACAGTTCATTATTCTGATCAAGAGCTGAAGTTTTTCAATGCTAAGCTTGAACAAAAACTGCTACTTATAAATGAGCATTCCCCCTCCGAAAAGCACTCATTTCTTGATGTTGGATGCGGAGAGGGTTTCGCTGTCGCTTTTTTCAAAGAGAAGGGTTTCGCTGTATTGGGGCTTGATTACAGCAGCGCTGGAATAAAAAACCATAACATTGATGTTATGGATGATGTTTTGATTGGTGATCTATATGATAGTATCAACAATTTGATTGCTGAAGGCAAACTCTTTGACGTAGTTAACATGGATAACATTCTTGAGCACGTGAAAAACCCAAAAAGATTGCTTGAGCAGATTTATAAATTGACATCAATGAATGGCATTGTAATTATCAAAGTTCCAAATGATTTTTCAGTATTGCACAAGTACTTTATCGAAAACAGAGTTATAACAAAACCGCATTGGGTCGTAGCGTTAGACCATATTTCATATTTTAATAAAGAAGGGTTAATAAATATTTGTGATGCTACAGGGTTTAATAATGTCGATATTCTAGGAAATTACTTGACCGAATTCTATATTCTGAACCCAAACACAAATTATCTCGAAAATCCGTCAGTTGGAAAATCTTGTCATTTAGCACGAGTAGCACAGGAGAATATTCTCCACAGTATTTCTCCAAAAAAGACTATTGAGCTATATAGAGTTATTGGAGAAATGGGTTTAGGTCGGGAAATCATTGGAGTTTTCAGGAGGAAATGAGGTAAAATGTCCTACACAAGCTATCTTAATATTGCAGATAACATTGGTATTGTAAAAAATGACAGGATATTTGTCTCTTCAGACGCCGTTAGGTTGTCTTTTTTATGTTATTCACACGGTGAAGTATTCAATGCAAATCAATTCATTGACAGTATAATTAAAGTCATAGGCGACAATGGAACATTGGTGTTCCCGACGTTCAATTGGGGATTCTGTAGAGGAGATGCTTTCGATTACTGTAAAACCGCGTCTAAAGCTGGTTCACTTACAAACACCGCGCTAAAACGCAAAGACTTTAAGCGCACTAAACACCCCATATATTCTTTTGCCGTATGGGGAAACGACACTGAGGCGCTTTGCTCGCTTAATAACAAAAGCTCTTTTGGAGATGATTCCCCTTTTGCGTTTTTCTATAAGCATGGATACAAGAATTTGTTTATTGACGTTGATTACAAAAATTCTGCTACATTTGTACATTATTGCGAAGAAAAGGCCGGTGTTTCATATAGGTTTCTCAAAGACTTTTCGGCAAATTACGTAGATGAAAATGGCGTATGTGAACTACGGACTTATTCTATGTATGTGCGACCGCTTGATACTGAGGTTACCGTTACGATTAACCCTATGCACGAAGTGTTTCTGGCAAACAATGCGGTTCAAGAGTTTACAGTCAACAACATACCGTTTAGTTTGCTGGACATGCGTAAAGCTTATGATTTAGTAGACCTTGACATTATAAACAACAAAAGCCGAAATATCGCCACATACGACGGACAAGAGGATTGACGTTCAGTTAGTCCGCTATCAATATTTCGGCTTTCACCAACTTCTCCGCTATTCCCGCCAGTTTTTCCACGCTCGCGCCCGTAATATCGCTTATTGCTATCAAATCATTCTCTCCGTCCGCGTAGGCTATGAAGTTCATCATGTCGGCCACCATGGTCTTTGTTTCTGTCGTGCTTAGCGTCGGGTAAAGGCCCCTTTTCCCCAGTTGGGGCTCGCACGCGCATTTTACTTTATATTTTCTATTTTGTTCCAGAGCAAGCAGTATTTTTCTGTATATTTCAAACGACCCCTCAAGACCTTCAGCGGAGATAAAGTCGAGGTCATCCGCCGAAGTATGATATTCGGGGTATTCGCCATATTTGCTCCTCATTACGGAACAGACCGGGAGCCTGACGCCTGCTGAACAGTATTGCCTTTCGTCCGAGCCTCTTTCCAGAAATGAGTACGTTTTATAGTTCGGGGCATGATGTTTCAGGATATTTCTTGCCGCTCTGTCGGCTAAGGTGTTCGCATACGGGCTTTCAAGATATGAATATGCCTTCGCGTCGCCGACGCAGGTTATAACGAACCCCGCTTCCATCCTCGCTTTCATTGCTTCGATGTTGCGCGACAGATAAGCTATGCTGCCTATAGTCTCGGGGACAAATACTATTCTGTGGGAAAACCTATTCTGACGCGCGGCGAGCCATTTTGCGTGATGGATAGCAACGCACGGGCCTGAGAGTTCGTTGTTTGCCATTTGCGGGTGACAAATATAGGTCGAGAGGAATATTTCCCTCTCAACCTCACCCGGAATGATTATCTCGCCATATGTGAGGCTGCCGTCTATGAGTTCGCTGTCTATTAGAATTTCGTATTCGCCGTCCGCGAGCGATTTTTTTTGGAGCTCGCTCATGCAGAAGCCCCATCGCTCTTTGTAGTATGAAGTCACGTAGGGAATAAGTGCGGGCTTATCGGGCAAAGTGTAGATATGAGGCAACAACGAGTCAAGCCCAATTTTGCCGCAAATCGGCGTGGAATAGCCGACAACATGAAGATTGTTTTCTTTGAAGTCTACTATTTTTCTTCCGTCAGGGGCTTTTATCCACGCTTCGCGTATGTTCCATTCCTTAGGAATTTCCCAGTCAAAGGCTTTCGTCCCTGTTGGAATTTCACATATTTGCATAAGGGGACATATTTCTTTCAGAATACTTAATGTCTCCCTCACACCGTCGCCGGTTATTGAGCGTGGAATCTTAAAAAGCCTTTTTGCAAGCTCGTACATAAGCGCTATAAATACCCGTTACGCTTTAACAGCTCGCGCGCTTTCTCCTCGTTCTTTTTTGAAAGTTTTACTACCGGGCCGGTGCAGCCCATTGCGGATTCGACATATATGCCTTCTTTCCAAAGGCATTTCACGGCATTCTCTATCTCTAACACGTCGATACCATGCAGCTCTTCGTCCGTGGGCTCCGCAGGAGGCGCCTTTACCTCCTCTTCCGCTGCCGCCGCTTTAGGAGTGAGAGCTGCAATTTCCTCCTCCAGCCCCGCTTTCTTTGCCGCCGATATCTCAGCCGCGACTTTCAGGCAGAGCGAACCGGACGCAACTTTAGCCGTATAGGCAAGCGCGTTCGCAATCACGGGAGCGCCCGAGGCGCGCGATATTATCGACACTATATGCTCCCAACCCTCGCCGCACGACGGGCCGTAACCCCATCCCGCCGTCTCGTAGGAACCGCCGGAAGTGAATGACGAAAACATTTTCATTAAGACATTTCCGGTGAGGGTGTCAGTAACGCATACATCGACGGCGCCCACTAATATATCGTTGCCGCGAAGCACTGCCCCGCCGTCCTTGCGCACGGACGCCCCGAAGTTGATATTGTATCCGCGCTCTTTCATCCTCTGAAGCGCTCTGAAAACCGGCTGAGCTGTATCGACATTCAAAATCCCTACTGTTGGCGAGCTGTTTCCCATCGCTTTTGCGGCCGCAATGCCGTAAACCGCGTTCCTTAGCATCGCTTCGCCGCGCTGGGTGGCTGATGTGCCAGTCGTCGACGCTATTATCATGTCCTTGCCGCGTCCGGGCGTGAGCACGCGCCCTATTGTGGTCACGCCGAGAGGGAACGGGAAATGTAGCGCCACCGCGCCCGCAATGCGTCCGTCCTTTAGCGCCGCTTCCAACGTTTCTGCGATATCCGCGTCGCATTCTGGCGTCTCTATCCATTCGAGCTCATCGTATCCCGGGATTTTTGGGCCGATCATGACGGGGATGACATTTCCATGCTGCGCGGCGGCAATACGCGCGCCCCTCGCGAGCTCCTCCGCTCCAAGCTCCGAGCCCGAAGCCATGAGTCCGATTTTTACCTTTGGTCCGCCGCTTTTCGCCGAGCTTAATATCTCGGAAAGAGCTTCGCCTACTAATTTTCTAACTTCACTCATGATGAAAGGTCCTCCTTCTTCGAGATTTAAAATATGAAGAACTATTTGTATTCTTCAATATTTCATCATTTCTTATGTCGAAAAATATAATCAAAATAATTTGTGAGAATCTCTTTGCCTTCTTTTAGAATTCTTTCTCCTTTTGGGAGTGGAGTTATCATCGAAGTATCCCAAAAAGACCGCTCTGTTCTCTCAAGCCTTTTCGATAATACATCAATATATGGCTCCACAATATCTTGAAGAATCTTTTTTTCTTTATCATCGTCAAGATGATCAATCACAATAGCTAAATCAAAAAAATCTCTCAAAGTAAAATCATTATGCCTATAAAAAATTTTCTTTGCAACAATCTCAATGGGAGTTTCATACGGAATACTTGCGCCAAACTTATGTAGAATTTTATATGGCGCATCTGTAAGTTTTTGAGCTGAAATAAAATCAATTTCGCCTTTTTGCATTTGCAGCTTAATATATTCTGTCTCTTCTTCATAATAAACAACTTCGGATTCTACTACTTGGTTTAGTCGAGGTGAAAAGTATCCAAGTAATTGCCTGTCAATTAAAAAAATGTCTATATCCTTGCTTAAGCGATGTTCAAAATCAATCATCATTGCAGTTCCGCCGCCAAAACTCCAGAAAACCCTATCATTTGTGTTTTGCGGCATCCCCGACGACTTGATAATTTTTACAGCTATTTCAAGCAATTCTTCCCATATTTCCATTTAAAAAAACATCCATTCTCTCGGAATGATAAAACTTCGGGGTAACCGCATAAATATTCCTTACATTTTGAATAGGAATATTGTACGTCTCCATAAAAACATGAAGCTTTTTTATTTTAAACTCTAAAAATATACTGCCAATATGCTCATGCCATTTTTCAGGAAGTTCACCTGATTGAAAAATGTTTATTATTGTTTCTCCATCAATCAATACATTTGCAGGAACATTTAGAGTGACAGCTATACTATCTGCTAAGCTCCTTTTTATCATCTTATTTCACTCTTTCTATTGGATATTTTGTAAATACCCGATTTTTACCTTTGGCCCGCCGCTTTTCGCCGAGCTTATTATTTCGGAAAGAGCTTCGCCTACTAATTTTTTAACTTCACTCATGATGAAGATTCCTCTCTTTGCAATCAGGATAATTTCCCAGCGATTTCTGACAATGCTTCCAGTATTAACGATTTCACGTCTTCCTTTGTGACTGCGCCTACTCCGCTCTTGCTTGAGGCGCCGCGCGCTTCTATCACGAAGGAGGCGCCGTCTGCAAGGTTCGTTAGCCTTGCAAGGAACAGGCTGCCCTTTCCTATTATCATAGCGCGCTTCATTTTGCCCGCTTTTATCGCCTCGCAGGCTATTCCCATGAAAGGAACGCCTGACGGTATGTGTCCCTGCGTATGGGCAAACCCTATTATCCCGCGCTCTTTTATGAATTTTTCCATGTCCGCCTTTTCAAACGTTTTCTTCATCACCGCAAGCGCTGCGGTCATCTTGATGTTTGCAAGCGGAACGTCTCCCGCTCCGGCTGGCAGCGTAATTTCGTTTATCTGCAGTTCCGCAGCGTATTTATCTATATCCAGAAACCCAAGCCCCATCGACTGAAGCGGTTCGTATATGAGGGCTGTCGTTACAGCTTGAGGCGATGAACCGGCGGCGACTGAATGTTTGCCGAGTTTATCGAGGCGTATCACTGGATTCTGTTCAGTCCCGCCGTCTGGCACAAGCAACACTGCAAAGTTACCAAGGCAATCTTCAAGCGCCGGAAGGTTCTTTTTCACGTGATCGCGGCCGTTCATGAAAAGCTTCGGCACAGCGCCGCCCGCAACGACGACCACGTTCTTGCGCGCTCCCGCCGCAACCTGGCACGCGCCCGCGATAACCGCATTCGCAGGCCCCGCGCAAAATCCACGGATGTCGCAGCCGGAGGCATTTGCACAACCGGCGCTTTCAGCAATAGCTTTCGCGAAATTTCCGCCCGCGCGTTGGTTCTCGTCCCCCGCTCCCTCTTCGGAACACTCAATGATGAAATCCACCTCGTCCGCTCTCATCCCGCTGTTTGCAAGCAAATGTAGCACTGCAAGCACTCCGCCCGCTTTCGCAGCGAGGTTTTCCATCAGGACTATCGGGAAAAGGTTCTCATCGACCTCATGCCCGCTTCTGGTGCAGCCGACTAATTTTCCGTCATAATAAAAAGGAAGAGCCTTTTTGTTCTTGATCTCGTCTTCTATTTCCGATAGTTCCTTCCCGGGCTTCATCCTTGCAATAATTTCGGGCGTTATAACGTGGTCTTCTGAGAGTTTACCTTTCGCGGCGGCGGAAAAGCCCTTTTCCAACCAAATTAGGTCAAATACGTCGCAGATATCCATGAGGGCAAGAAATTCATCTTCGGGCATTATTTCCCCAAATTTCCCGTAGCGGGGTGAATTTGGAAGCCGATTCACGTACCATGGCTGTTGGCAATTCTCAAATTCCTCGTAAGAAATGCCGCCTATGAACGCCTGATTAGGGGCATAATCTCTCGCCTGCTCGTAAGTCTGTAAATGATTTGGAAGCTGCTGCAAAAACTCCGTATTACCCCTCGTTTTATGTTCAACATGCGGCGTGGTTCCATACCGCATTCCCATTTCAGGCGCATGATTCAAACAATAAGCATACCCCTTGACGCCAACTGTCGACATTATAAATTTCCTCCTCCAATATTTTATCTTAAACTTCACAGAAATTTAAAGTATGATCGTAACTTGAAAATGCAATAACAAACAGTAGAAAAAATTCGAGGCCAAACATTTCCAGCTTCAATTCCGAATTGCTTTTTCTATCACGTTCCTTAGTTCAACAATCCCGTCCCTTGTCTCGCCTGAAGTTATGACGGGCATCTCAACGGAATACAGCCCTTCGCGTATATATTTCTGCATTAGCCCTTTGCGGCTGCCGCGCGAAATTTTGTCGGCTTTCGTGAATACGACCATAAAATTTACATTTATGCTTTTCAGCCATTCCTGAAGTTGCGCGTCGCTGTCGAAAAGGCCGTGCCGCATATCGACAAGGTGCAAAATAAGTGAAAGATTGCGGCGGTTCTCTATGTATGAAGACGTGAGCTTTGACCAGTCCTTCTTCTCCCCTTTGGCGCGCGCGGCATATCCGTACCCCGGAAGATCCACGATACGGAATTTCTTTATTATTGTACCCGACTCTTCCTGTTTTCTTTTCGACTCGACGGAGTAAAAATTTATGCTGCGCGTCTTTCCGGGGGACGCCGCGACATGTGCAAGTTTAGCGCCCAGAAGCGCGTTCACGAGAGTTGATTTTCCGACGTTTGAACGCCCCGCAAGGGCGATTTCACGTATATCCTCATCATCTGCGGGGAACTGATTCTCAAGGAAAGCGGTGGATAACAGTTTTACATCCCAATGGGAATGAATATTTCCATTTTCAACGGCGTTTATCTGCAATTTTAAGATTCCTTTTATAACCAATTTGGATGTTTATTCTTTAAAACAATCGGCCTTAGCGTCATTGACATAGGTATTCGCCTCTATTGATCATTGTGCATTGTGCATTGCTTTATCAAACACGTCTTCGACGTTGACGGCATAGTGGAACGTCATACCGGCTATAATATTCTCGGGTATCTCGGATATGTCTACCTGATTTGGCTTCGGTAAAATCACTTCACTTATATTATAACGTTTTGCGGCAAGCACCTTTTCCTTTATTCCGCCAACGGGCAGCACGCGCCCCTGCAACGAAATCTCTCCGGTCATCGCTATATCGTTGCGTATAAGCCGCCCGCCCAACGCTGAAAGAACCGCGGTGGCAATTGTGACGCCCGCGGAAGGGCCATCTTTGGGGACGGCGCCGTCGGGAACATGGACGTGAATATCCTTCTTTTCCCAGTCCACGCGCGGAATGCCCAGCTCCTTGGCTTTTGAGCGAAGATGACTTATCGCTATGGCTGCGGATTCCTTCATGACATCACCAAGGTTTCCGGTGAGAACGATGTTGCCTTTGCCTTTCATGACAGCGACCTCTATCATTAAAACTTCTCCGCCCGACTCAGTCCAGGCCAGCCCCGTAGCGAGTCCCTTTGACGGTTCTGAAGCAATTTTGGTGTCGAAAAGTTTCGGCGCTCCCAAATAGTCCCTCAGATTCTTGACAGTCACATGATAAATATGATCAGTTTTCTCTCTGCTTTTTCCGGAATCGACAATTTTGCGCGCGACCTTTCGCGCTATATTTGAAATCTGACGTTCAAGCTCGCGCACGCCCGCTTCACGCGTGTACTCCGTTATGACATGCGATAAAGCCTGATCGCTTAACTTGAGCTTCCCTTTTTGGACTCCGTTTTCTTTCATAACTCGGGGCATCAAATGCTTGCGCGCTATCTGAATTTTTTCCTGCTGCACATACCCTGAGAGGCGTATCACTTCCATACGGTCAAGGAGAGGCTTCGGAATTGTGTGATGCGAGTTCGCGGTGGTAATAAAAAGAATCTCGTGCAAATCAAAAGGAACATCAAGGAAATGATCCGAAAAATTGTGATTCTGTTGAGGGTCCAAAACCTCAAGCAACGCTGACGCCGGATCCCCTCTAAAATCACTCCCAAGCTTATCTATCTCGTCAAGCAGCATTACGGGATTACACGTGCCCGCCTTGCGAAGCTGCTGAATTATCCTCCCCGGAAGGGATCCTATATAAGTCCTGCGGTGCCCTCTTATTTCAGCCTCGTCTCGCATACCGCCAAGGGAGAAATTCACAAAGTTTTTCCCTAAAGCCCTTGCAATCGAACGACCAAGAGATGTTTTACCAACCCCCGGAGGGCCGATAAAACATAATACTTGCGCCCGCATGGATTCAGGAGACGGGCCTTCAGAGACAAGCCTCCTCACCGCCAGAAATTCAAGTATTCTTTCCTTAACTTTCTCCAGTCCATAATGGTCATCGTTGAGAATACTCTCAGCCCTTGAGATATCAAGCATATCCTCACTACGGCTCTGCCAAGGAAGGGAGATGAGCCAATCAAGGTATGTCCGGATTACTACCGCTTCCGGCGACATGGACGGCATACGCTTCATCCGGTCTAACTCATGCATGGCTTTATTCTTTGCCTCTTCGCTCATACCGGCGGACTCAATCTTTTTTGTGAACTCCCCTATTTCGCCGACATTTTCATCTATGTTGCTGCTACCAAGCTCTGATTGAATAGCTTTTAGCTGCTCTCTGAGATAATATTCTCTGTTATTCTGTTCAAGCTGATTTCGGACTTTATCCTGAATGTTTTTTTCAACCTCAATAATGTCTATCTCTTCAAAAAGCACCTTTAAAATATATTTCAACGCTTCTTCGCTGTTGAATATTTCGAGAAGCTTTTGTTTTATCTCTAACTTCACATTCATGTGGGCGCCCACTACTTCGACTAATTGAAGAGGGTTTTCTATTCCAAGAATAGACCCCATGACCTCACTCGGAATCTTCTGCTGAAGCTGATTATATTTTTCAAACTGATTAAGTACGCTCCGTTGAAGCGGCAACAGATTTGCATCCGACTCATCCCAGGTGCGCGTAATGATATTAGCCATTAAAATATCATCTTCCGTTTCGTATGCTGTAACTTTTGCCCGTACAATTCCTTCCACTAAAACCTTTGAAGCTCCTCCAGGCATGCGTACCATTTGAATTATTCCGCAAACAGTGCCGATATCGTAAATCTGGGTGGCAGTCGGGTCTTCAGCATCCGAAACGTGCTGACCCACAACAAGAACGGTCCTTTCCTGAAGCATCGCAGATTCTATGGCTTTTAACGACCGCGGGCGCTTTACAAAAAGCGGCGTTATGATACCAGGAAAAACGATGACGTCACGAACAGGAATTACGGGGATTCGAGGCGGCAAACTCTCGCTCAACTAAGCAACCTCCTTTTTTCCCGCTTTCAGCAACGATTGAATATCAACTTTCCCGTCTATATAATTTTTGGTAATCTCAATGCCTTTAGGCTTGACAGCCATTGACGGGATTTCATACATTAAATCCAGCATTTTATCCTCAAGAATAGCCCTAAGCCCTCTAGCTCCGGTTTTACGCGCTATAGCAAGTTCTGCTATACGGGAATACGCGTCTTCCTTGAACTCAAGGGACACTCCTTCCATCACGAACATTTTTTTATATTGTTTTATTAGTGAATTCTTGGGCTCAACTAGTACGCGAACCAACGCTGACTCGTCAAGCTCGTTCAAAGCAACGCAAACCGGCAACCGCCCTGTCAGTTCCGGTATAAATCCGAAAGAAACAATATCTTCCGGCTGCACATGCTCCAATAATTCATATTTTTGCTTACTTTTACCGGTTATGTCGGCGCCGAAGCCTATCGTTTTTTTGTTTTCGCGTTTTGCAACTATATCCTCCAAGCCTTCAAAAGTTCCCCCGCAAATAAACAAAATATTCGTCGTGTTGATTTGAATGAAATCCTGTTGAGGATGCTTTCGCCCCCCTTTTGGAGGTATATTGGCGACCGTGCCTTCTAGAATCTTTAGGATAGCTTGTTGAACTCCTTCTCCCGAAACATCCCTCGTTATCGAAGTGGATTCGGATTTTCTGCCTATTTTATCTATCTCGTCTATATAAACAATTCCCATTTCAGCCGCAGCCAAGTCGTAATTCGCCGCTTGAAGAAGCCTTACCAGAACGTTCTCTACATCTTCTCCTACATATCCCGCCTCAGTCAACGTCGTTGCGTCCGCAATGGCAAACGGAACGTTGAGCTTGCGGGCAAGCGTCTGAGCAATGAGCGTTTTACCTGTCCCAGTCGGGCCGACTATGAGAACGTTACTTTTCTGAAGCTCCACGTCGGAATTCTTCACATAGAGATTATTATTTACCCTTTTATAGTGATTGTATACGGCAACTGAAACAATACGCTTTGCCTGCTCCTGTGATATGACATAAAGGTCAAGGAATTTTTTCAGCTCTTTTGGAGTAGCATTTTTTATCTCAAATTTGTTCTTCGCGGTATTTTTGTTTTCTGCGGCGCCGTGATTGGCAGTACTGCTTTGCCCAGAAAGTAAAATATTGCATAGCGCAATACAATCTCTGCATATTGTGCCTTCCACTCCCGAGAAAAGCCTTCCAACTTCGCTTTCTTTTTTTCCGCAGAAGGAACAATGTAGTTGCTTAGGCATTCGTTGCTCCTCCCCTTGATTCTATAACTTTATCGATGATCCCATATGAGAGGGCTTCGTCTGCGCTCATGAAATTATCTCGTTCAGTGTCAGTTTTAACCTGTTGCTTATCCACGCCTGTATGAATACTGAATATCTCGTTAAGCTCTTCACGAAGGCGAAGTATCTCTCTTGCGTGAATTTCAATATCGCTTGCCTGCCCTTTGGTTCCCCCCATTGGTTGATGTATCATTATTCTTGAATGCGGCAGCGCGAATCTTTTGCCCTTACGTCCTGAAGCCAGGAGAACCGCCGCCATGCTGGCGGCCTGCCCGATGCATATAGTGGAAACATGACTTTTTATATACTGCATCGTGTCATAAATTGCTAATCCTGCGCTCACAATCCCCCCCGGGCTGTTGATATAAAGGTGTATATCTTTGTCGGAGTCGTCGCTCTCAAGAAAAAGCATCTGCGCGACCACTATATTAGCCGTATATTCGTTAATTTCATCGCCAAGAAATATTATCCTTTCTTTAAGCAACCGGCTGTATATGTCATATTGCCGCTCTCCCTTATTCGTTTGTTCAATTACGTATGGTATTAACTGCATGTTTATCTCCCTATATTCTATTTTAGTAATCAATCTGCCGGACGCTCTTGTATCCCTACAGCAGTTCGCAATTCAATGCTTTTAGCGAGGGGTCGCCTGCGGGCGCGTCTCTCATGGGCAAACCCTGTAATTTCAAGACGATCCCGCCCATGGGCGCGTCCCTTACGAACTTACATTTTCCGTTGTTTCCGTTGTTTCTGTTATTTCCGTTGTTTCTGTTATTTCCGTTGTTTCTGTTGTTTCTGTTGTTTCTGTTGTTTCTGTTGTTTCTGTTGTTTCCGGCGGCGTTAGTTCGGTTACGTCTTTGATTATCACTTTCTCCATCAGCAGCTTAATTGCTTTATCGGAGAACACTCTATCGACCAGCAGGTTTGCGCTTTCTTTATCTTTATAATATGCTTTTTTAAGCAGTTCCAAGTCGTGGCCTTCTTTTTCAGCGGTGTCTTTAATCCATTCGTCAAGGTGCTGCGGCTCGATTTTAATTTCATATTTGCGCCCGATTTCATCAATTACAAGCGAATTACGAACTATTATCCAAGCTCTCGTCATAACATGTTTTTCGTATTCCTCATATTCCATTCCCCTTAACTTTAAAAGCTCCTTAAACTCCATCTTATGCCGCTCTTTTGCATCTCTTTCGTCAAATGCTTTTAACTTCTGCATCTCATGATACACAAGCGAAGCCGGTACTTCCAAGTCGGATTTCTCCGCTACGATGTTTACAGCTCTGCTTTCGGCGTCAGCTTCCGCGTCGTCCTGTAATTTCTTCAGCATCCTCTCCGCTATTGCGTCCCTGAATTTCTCTTCCGTTTCGCATTCAAAACCCATGCAAAGCTTGAAGAACTCAGGGGTGAGTTCTGGCAAAATTCTTTTGCCGACTTCAACAATCTTCAACTCGTATCGCGTTGAAGTGCGCGGCACGTTTAAGTTATTGACATCTATTCGACTTTCAACTGTTACAACGGCGCTTTCTCCCGCGCTCTTCCCCAAAAGCGGCTCTCTGAATTCTTCCATCGGTAATTCCTGCATGTAAAGAGTCGCCATTTCAGCTTTTTTGCTGCGCGATACCTCCTCGCCGTCCGCGCCGATATTTATCATGATGAACTCTATTGATACGACGCTGTCATCTTGGACAGGAGATTCAACAGCTTCAAACCTTGCTTGAGATTTGCGCATGTTTTCAACCATATTGCCGACCGCCGCATCTTCAACGACGGTTATCAGGCGTTCAACTTCAATATCTGAAAGCTCAGGCAGTTTTACTTCCGGTCTTGCCTCTATCGATAAATTGACGCTGACAGGCATACCGTCAACAACAGCGCCTCTGCTTTTAACTGATGGGGGGAAAAGCGGCTCTATATCATAGTCTTTTAAAACCTCTGATATGTTACTATTTAAAAGATTTTCTATCGTCTCTTCATGAATCGCCGATTTTCCGAAGCGCATCTCAATCGTTTTTCGCGGAACATGCCCTTTTCGAAATCCCGGGATTTTCGCGCGCTCTGAAATACTACTGATAACCTTATTCAATTCGGCATTAAACTCGGAAGCTTCAAACTCCACTTTAATTTCAATTCTGTTCTTCTCCTGGATGATAAATTCTGATTTCATGTTGCTGCATTCCTCCTCGTTCTTTTAAAACGGCTCATTAATACGATTTATATCAACTGCGCGCGAGCTTTCATCATCTATGTCAATAACTACGGCGTTAATTCTTAAACATTCATCGCATACATCGAATTTTGAAGGCATTCCTGTTAAATACTTGGGCAAAACGCTTTCAGTTGAGTTGCCTATTATTCCGCCATGCCCGCCGGTCATGCCGACATCGGTTATATATGCCGTTCCTCCGGGTAATATTGTTTCATCGGAAGTTTGAACATGAGTATGCGTTCCAAGAAGGGCGGAGACTCTCCCGTCAAGATAACGGCTCATTGCCGTTTTTTCAGACGTAGCTTCCGCATGAAAATCCACCAGTATAGGAATATTATCCATGAAGAAATTTTCAAGAATGTTGTCAGCAGCCATAAAAGGACAATCAATGGGAGGCATGAAAACCCTGCCTTGAAGGTTTAGCAATCCAAGCTTCTTTTCGTTACTCGTAATGATTGTGTGTCCCTGTCCCGGACAAGAAGCAGACATGTTTTGCGGCCTTACTATGCGATTATCCGCTCCTATCGCGCTATAAATATCTCTTTTATCCCATATATGATTGCCGCTCGTCATTCCGTCAATTCCGAGTGAAAAGAGTTCCTCCATTGACTTAATGGTCAATCCTTTCCCGGAAGAAGCGTTTTCACAATTTATGATAACAAAATCGGCATTTAATTCAATTTTCAATGATGGCAAAAGCCCGGCCAAGACTTTTCGACCGGGCTTTCCGACTACATCTCCAATAAAAAGAACTCGCATAATTTAACCCCAGCCAAGCAAGCAAGGTGTATTTTAACGCTACTTGGCATATTCCGTAGCCCGTACTTCCCTTGAAACTGTAATTTTAATTTGTCCGGGATATTTCATTTCTTCCTCAATTTTACGCGCTATATCGTATGCAAGTTTATCAACTATTCCATCATCCGTATTTATTGGATTAATAACTACTCTAACTTCCCTACCGGCTTGGATAGCGTAAGCTTTACTTACATTTGGAAACGACTGCGCCACTTCTTCGAGTTTTTCCAGTCTCTTTACATAAGCATCAACGCTCTCACGCCTCGCGCCGGGTCTTGACGCGCTTATCGCATCCGCTGCGGCAACTATTACATCGTTAATGCTGGTTTGTTCTATATTCTCATGATGTGAAGCTATTGCGCTTATAACGTCAGCTTTCTCTCCGTATCTGCGGACAAGCTCCGCTCCGATTGCGGCATGAGATCCTTCGACCTGATGATCAACAGCTTTACCTATATCATGCAACAGGCCGGAACGTTTTGCCAGTTCTTCATCTACGCCAAGCTCAGCAGCAATAATACCGGAAAGATGCGCCACTTCCAAGCTATGCGCCAGCATATTCTGACCATAGCTAAACCTGAACTTAAGGCAACCGAGCAATCTTAGAAGCTCGCCGTTTAAATTCTTTATTCCTGTTTCAAGAATGGCCGATTCTCCAGCCTCAATTATCTGTTCTTCAACATCACGCGTCGCTTTATCTATCAACTCTTCTATTCTCGCAGGATGTATCCTGCCATCAATTATCAAACGCTCAAGAGACAGTCTTGCTATTTCTCTTCTCACCGGGTCAAAGCTGCTAAGGGTAACAGCTTCCGGAGTATCATCGACTATCAAGTCAACGCCTGTCAAAGTCTCAAACGCTCTTATATTTCTCCCCTCTCTTCCGATTATTCTTCCCTTCATTTCATCGGAAGGAAGAGGAACGACGCTTACTGTGGCGTCTTGAGCATGTTCGGTCGATGTGCGTTGAATGGCGGTAATTATAATGTCTCTTGCTTTTCGTTCGGATTCACGTTTTGCTTTTTCCTCGAGTTCCTTAATCCGCATTCCAATTACATATTGAGCTTCTTCCTCCGTTTTTTTAAGAAGCACGTCTTGCGCTTCCTGCTGAGTCATTTTTGCAATTGTCTCAAGTTTTTCGACCTGCTGATTCTTAAGTCTATCAACCTCAATAACACGGAGGTTTAAATCCTCTTGTTTTTGTTTCACTTCCTCTTCCTTTTGAGAGACTCGGTCAAGCTTTTTATCCAGATTCTCTTCCTTTTGCTCAAGTCGTCTCTCAGCCCGTTGTAATTCAACGCGGCGTTCTTTAACTTCTTTATCCACCTCCTGTCGTAACTTAAGCGCTTCCTCTTTTGCTTCAGTTAATTTCTCTCGTTTCAATCTCTCCGCTGAATCTTTTGCTTCATTTAAATGGCTTTCTGCTATTGCTTTTTTAGTTGCCATTTCTTCTTTAAATATTTTCTGTACTCCAAAATAACCAATTAATGCCCCAAATAAAACACCAGTCGCAACAATTATGCTGCCAATTAGAAAAACATACAAACAAAAACACTCTCCTCTAAACTTCAGTCCAGAACTTAAACTCTGAACTTAATTTCTTATTGAAATAACATTTTTTCTGAGGCTAATTTAATTAACCCCTGATAAATTTTAATTATACTACAATTTATAGCACAATTACTAATATTCATTCACAATCTTTATTATTCTAAAATTTCCTCAATATGCTTTATAAATTCCCTTATCTCATTGTTTGGATATAATTCAAGGCTTGACATGTAACATTCCAGAGCTTCATTATATTTACCAACAGAGTATAAAGCATTTCCCTCGCGTATAAGCCGGTTAGATTCATCTATTGACGCCTGAGCCCTCATACTCCCCTCTATTCTTTCCATCCAGTCTCTTAGCTGTTGATTTTTTTCAATTTCATAACTTTTTTTGTAGCGCGCGATAGCTTCGTTATAATTACCCGCCCGGTAAAATTCCGTTCCCTCTTTTAACAGGCGTGCAGCTTCAGGGTCTTTCTCAAGGGATAAACTCCCGACCGACAACCTTTGCTCCTCCGGGACAATTCCTTCAAATTTCGTTATCAGCTCCTGAGTGGAAGCATCCTCCCACAATCTCATACTTTCTACAAAACACAATAGAGCCTCCGCGTTCCGGCCTTGTTTTGCATGTTCATTTCCATTCCGTTTTTGTTGCGAAGCTTTTGTTTTTTGTTCAGCAATTAATTCTTCAATATCATCAAGTTTACGTTTTGTAACATCATCGCTTCGTACTGAGATACTTTCCTTCAATTTGTCTGTTGCAGCCGAATAGTCCTTTGATAATATCAATTTTTCAGCTTCGTTTTTCAATGCGTTGGCTATGTTAAAATTTTCGAGCGAAATCCTGGCATTCTCAATACCTTTTACGGCCAACTCCTGCTTGTCAAGCAAAAGGCTTTTCTCATAAGACTTAATAGCATCCTCGAAACGGTTTTCTTCCTCATAAGCCCGAGCCATATCCCTGAGCCAAGTAGCTTTATCTCTATTGATCCTTATAGCTCTCACAATTTCCTCGACTTCAGATATGGCATTTTCCACTTCTGTAAAACTCCACGCAGCTAAAGACCTCCTATAGGAAGCGAGGCTTTCAGTCCATTTACTTCTCTCCCGGAATTCTTTACCTTCCAAAGCATATTTCCACGCTCGCTGAATCATATCGCTATCAGACTTCATCTTTTCTGTTCCATTTAATATTTCGGGATCTTTATCGCTAATCTTTAAAGCTTCGTTAGCCAAATCAAGAGCTTTCTCATATCCATTAATATTCATGAAATTAGAACTATTCCATACATCCAGAGCTTCACTCCATTTACTCCACGAACTTTTGTTATCTGTGGAATTTTTGATGTCTCCGCTTGAAATAGCTATTTCCTCGAAAATAATTCCCTTTCCAAGAGCAACTCCGAATACGTTTTCAACTTCTACCTCTATGGAACATAGCCCCGGTTCTTCCCGCCATACTGTCATGTTTTTTCCGTCAATGGGCATATCAGTATGGACTCCTTCTGATATTTTCCATTTGTACTTTAGTTTTTCATTCAGGTCAGGGGAGACATAAGGCTCAAAAGTAAGTCTCTGATTTACGGAAAATTCCTTTGCTTCCTCTTCCATATGTGTTTTCAGGTTCCATAACCGAATCATTGTTACAGGCATAAGACGTATCTCCACATCATATTCGCGAGCCGAAGTCATGTGAAATGCTTCAGATAAAACACGCCCGTTTTCGCTCACCGCTTTTAGATTTATAGCAACAGGAATAGTGTTATTCACTGTGAAGCTGCATGAACGTCCTCCATTACCCATTAGAATTGATGAAACATTATCTGAAAACAGCCACTTAAAGCTCACTTTATCATCTTCTGCAATTTCACCGGTAACTTCAAATTCTATCGGCTGCCCGACATATGCTTTCGACACTTGCACTATATCCAAAGAACTCGAAAACGCAACTCCATGAAATACTGTTGATAAAACGAAACCCAAAGAAAACAAAATAATTTTCTTAGTCAAATTTACAAACCTCCGATTTAAAATCAATAACTCTATTATGACAACTAATCATTACATGTCAACATAATGAATTATGGCCTATCGCAAATATGGAGTTTTGAAATATATTCTTACAGATTGAAATTTAATAATTCTTCAAATTTTGCTTCTTAATTTTCTGACGCGAAATGACGATAATTAAGTGTAACAAATCGACTTTATGAAAGTGAGGAAACCCTCAATGCCGGAAGAAGAACTAATAAATAATGATTTTGCTATTATAGAGCCAAACCTACCGGACGATGAAGCTACGCCCCCGCATGATGAAGAATTGGATGACGAATCATTTTCACGTAGTCAAGATGATTCGTTCTATGTCGCAGTAAAAGGAATATTTTACACGCCAAAAGCTGATAATGCCGGCGTCTATTGTGTAATATACAGAGGTGAAACCGGAAAAGTTGTCTTTCGCGAACTCTGGGCAATACGATCGAATAAGGAGCCAATATCGGACGTCTCTGAAAAATGGGAATACTTCATAAGAGATATGAATAAAATCGGAACTTTCGACAAAGATTCATCGGACAAGTTATTGCCTCTCATAGAAAAATCTCTTACCAGCAACATTAAGGAATATCTTTATAAAAACTCCAACGAACCGGAAGTTGCCGCTTCAGAAATAAGAAAAACGCTTGAGAAGGGTTTGCGTTACCTTGTTGAAACAAAGGTTGAGGCGGAGATATTTGGAGAAGACAGGGCGGAAAAAGGAGGCATCCTGCGCGATAAAGCCTCAGCTTCCGAAAAAAATCAAAAAGACGACAACAGAGACCTTATGAACGTTATTAATCTTCAAGGTATTCCTCTTATATGCCAGCCTGTAATAGACCCGGTAAAAGGAAGCCCTGCCTCAAAGATAAAAATTGGGGATATCGTAAATGTAACAATACAAGAATCAAACGATATCGCAAGAAAGGTAATGGATTACGTTCGCACCCAGAATAAGACTCTCGCATTTCCGGTAACTCTTGTACAAGTTTTAGATAGCGGCAATTGCGTTCTCTTTTTGAAAATTAGCGATGAAATAACCGGCGTATTGAATATATCTCCAAAAATATTACTGAAGTCAAATGCTTCTGATAGAATCGAAAATTTGTTTTCCAAGCTGTCTCTAAATCCTTTGAATATTGGTATGACCGGTGGGGTAATTCTATTCATAGTCCTTCTGCTGTACCTAATAGCCCGACTCATATAGCTTAGCTGAAATCTATCGGTTTCGTATCTGCTTCGCGTACATTTACACGGCTGTCAGAGACTAATTCCCATAGTCTTGACGCCTTATATTCTATTTGAGCAATTAACCTGCCCAACGGCTCCTTTACCGCCGCAAGCCTCGTAACAATACTAAGCTTTGCTGTTTTAGAGATCTCTCTCAAATACTTTTTTCCCGCGCCGTTGTACCCGAGTACCCGCGCGTATCTGGCGCCCGTTCGTTGTATAGCCAAATCCGTCCATTTATCTATCCCGAGCATAATTCTTATCATCTGCCTCTGAAGCCTGCTTCTCGTATATCTCGCACATACGCAGCGTCCGATTAAATCATCGTACGATTCGGATTTCTCTATATTTCCGGCAAAAAGGCCATAAAGCCCTTCCTCCATTCCGGTTATTCTACCGAGTGTTTCTTTATCCGAACTTAAAAACATAAATCGGATGAATTCAAATAATTTAAAAGTATCATTAAAAATTCTGCCGTTTTTTAAACAATCATTCATGATTTCAACTGAGCTTTCAGGCAGAAAACTATTCAATTCAGCATCGACTTTTTCAGAACCATGCAAATCGAAAAGATTTTTATCCCTTGAGCTTATTATGCTTCTGATTTTTGAAGCGCACTCATTGTGCCCGCCTCCGCATCTTTTTATCGGCAAAGGATCAATTGGATATTTTTTTCTCATTATATGCGTAAGATACGATAACGCGAGAATATTATTGGGCTTCGAGGCATATTCCCCTGCTCCCGCGCTTTCAGCTTCGAGCGCAGCAGCAACCGCTTTTGAGTACGATACGCCGTTTGAAAGAGCATGTTTTACAGCTTGCTTGAAAGAGACGCTCTCTTGCGATAAGATACATGAAATGGAATTCAGCGGCGAAACAGAGAAATTTTCGCTTTGCGCGAGGTCTTCAACGCCGAATGAAATGAATGACGCGCCCACGGCATTGAGAGTATCGACAGCTCCTTGCGCAAAGACCATTCCGCTGTTGCAGGAAAAAAAAGTTGGTAATTCAAGAACAAGGTCAACTCCATTCTTGAGAGCCATTTTAGCGCGCGCCCATTTATCAATAAAGGACGGTAGCCCGCGTTGAACGAAATTTGCCGAAAGCACTGCTATAATAACAGCGTCAGGCAATTTCATGCGAGTCTGCTGTAAATGCCGCAGGTGACCGTTGTGAAACGGGTTGTACTCGGCTGCTATTCCACAGGATATGATGCGTTTCTTTTTTTCCGGCAAGGCATATGCTCCTTATTAACATTTTTTCAAGAATACACGATAAAGGGAGGTTTTCATAGTATGAAAGTTTTGGTTATCAATTGCGGCAGTTCATCGCTCAAGTATCAGCTTTTTGATATGAATAACGAGGAGGTGCTCTCAAAAGGGCTCGTTGAAAGGATTGGAATCGAAGGTTCTCGTATCAATCACTACAAGACAGGCATGGACAAAATTGTAATTGAAAGAGACATACCCGATCATACAGCAGGAATTAAATTAGTCCTTGACGCCCTGCTGCACCCGGAACACGGTTCATTGAAGAGCCTTAATGAGCTCTCCGCCATAGGGCATCGCGTTGTTCACGCGGGCGAAAAATTCGCATTTTCCGTGAAGCTTACGGAAGAAGTTATTAATGCGCTGCGCGAATGCGTCCCTCTGGCGCCTCTTCATAACCCTGCAAACATCATGGGAATTGAAGCTGTGACTAAAGCGCTCCCGGATATACCTCAAGTCGGAGTATTTGACACGGCCTTTCATCAGACAATGCCAAAACACGCTTACATTTATGGAATTCCATATGAATACTATGAAAAGCACGGAATCCGCCGTTACGGATTTCACGGAACAAGCCACTTTTACGTCGCGAACCGAGCGGCTGAAATTTTAGGGAAACCGGTCGAATCTCTGAAAATAGTAACTTGCCACCTTGGGAACGGAAGCTCCATAACCGCAGTAAAAGAAGGAAAGTCAGTCGACACTACGATGGGATTCACCCCTCTGCCGGGAGTCCTGATGGGGACGCGTTGCGGAGATATTGATCCAGCAATTATTCCATTCCTTGCAAAAGCAGAAGGGAAAGATGTCTCGGAAATCGATAATATACTTAACAAAAAAAGCGGCATTCAGGGAATTTCGGGCGTGAGCAGCGACATGCGCGACATAGAGGAAGCTATGGACAAAGGCAACGAACGCGCGAAGCTCGCATATGAAGTGCTTGCATACGGCATTCGCAAGCAAATTGGAACGTACGCGGCCGCAATGGGCGGAATTGACGCGCTCGTTTTCACTGCGGGAATAGGAGAAAATGACTTCGGGCTGCGCGCTCATATATGCGCGGGATTAGAATTCATGGGAATAAGCGTTGACCCGGGCAAAAACGACAATATGCGCGGCAAGGAGAAAATTATAAGCCAAGACGGCGCAAAAGTAGCCGTAATGGTGGTTCCGACAAATGAAGAACTTGTGATAGCTAGGGATACGAAACGATTGTATAGTTAATTTAAACTATGGGTAAAAATATTAAAAAAAACACACACAATAAGCATCCTTCAGCTTCACCGAAAAAGACGGAAAAAAATGCAGCAGAACAGTCATTTTTGAAGCTGCATTTTATTATGCAGCTTCCGGACCGTAAAAGCAGAGGAGAAGAAGCGGAAGAGAAATGGGAGTTTGCCTTTGAAGAAATGATTCACTTTGACGGGCAGGAATTTACCCTTTCTTCTCCGCTAAAAGTACACGCTTATTATTCATGGTTGGACGAATCGACTTTAAGCGTAAGGCTTGGCGTGAATACTCATGTTACGGGCTCTTGCGTCAGATGTCTCGAAAAAGCGGAGCTTGCATTATCGGACGAATTGTTGTATCTTTATACTTTGCGTGGAAAAGGAAGCGAAGACGAAGAAATGATAGTTGAGGTTGGAGCTTTCGGAAAAACTCTTGATATAGTGGAGCAGGTTTGGGAAAGCCTCGTTCTCCTTCTGCCTTTAAGGCTTCTTTGTAAAGAGGATTGTCTTGGGTTGTGTCCATCGTGCGGAGCAAATTTAAACGAAACATCGAACTCGTCTTTGCGAGGAGAGTAGCGACGAAGCAATGGTCACGAGTTTCTCTCGCCACAGTGAACGAAACTTGACTAATTAACGTCTTTGCGAGCCGCGTCTTTTTGCGGCGCGGCAATCCAGTCGTCTTTTAGTTTTTGCCTTTTGATTACTTTCATGGTAATCCAGAGTCTTTGCGAGGAGAGTAGCGACGAAGCAATCCAGAGTCTTTAGATTTGCACATGCATTAGATTCTAAATGGAATTACGCTTTATTTATATTGTAAGAAGGAGGACTGTTCATGGCAACGCCAAAGAGAAAAACATCGCATGCCCGTAAGTGTAACAGGCGGGCGAATTATCTAAACGCTCTGAGAGCTCCAAGCATAGCAAGCTGCCCAAAGTGCGGAGAAGCCGTACAGAGCTATTGCGCTTGTAATGCGTGCGGATACTACAGAGGGCGCAAAGTTATTAAAGTAGCTGCAGATAAAGAGAAAAAAGAAAAGTAGTGAGAGCAATACAAATTTAAAGCGGAAGGTTGGCCGAGTGGTCGAAGGCGATTGACTCGAAATCAATTGAGCGATTTATCGCTCCGTGGGTTCAAATCCCACATCTTCCGCCAAGTCATATATTGATGTTATGTCTAAACCCCTTATATTAGAGGGGTTTTCTTTTTTTCTGCATTGTCTGAATATCATATAATATTATATAATTAAAAAATAGTTCAAGTTATAACCGCAAGCAGGCAGATAATAATGAAGACATGTATATAATGATTGAAACTGTTGAAAAAAACTAACTGATATATTAGATTTAGCATATCCAAATGAAGAGGAACGAAAACCTTTTATAGACGCCCGTAAACATTTTAACCGATATCCAGTAAGGGAAGAAATGGGATCATGTACCTATGATAGCTTGAAAAAAAACATTTTAACCCGTGTTGCTGAAGTTAAAAAAGCTATATAATAACTGAAAAATGAAGACTGTCGCCGCTTCGGCGTCGCCCGGGCGGAATTAATTATCTTTGAAGGAGGTCGTTATATGTATAGCAGAATTGAAGAATTAGCACTAAAGCACAATCCAAAAGTTGTGGAATGGCGCCGCGCAATTCACTCTCAGCCTGAGCTCAGCGCAGAGGAGGAAAAAACTGCGGCGCTTGTAGCGCGCGTTTTAACCAGCCTTGGGCTCGACGTTCGTGTAAACGTCGGCGGACATGGAGTAGTCGGGCTTCTGAAGGGTGGAAAGGGAGATGGAAAAGTGATTGCCCTACGCGCGGACATGGACGCGTTGCCGTTGCAGGAGGACACCGGCCTTCCCTTCGCTTCGACAGTCCCGAACATCATGCACGCCTGCGGACACGACACGCACACAGCCATGCTCATGGGTACGGCCTGCGTCTTGTCCGAGATGAAGGACGAACTTGAAGGAAGCGTGAAGTTCATCTTTCAGCCCGCTGAGGAGCGCAACCCCATAGGCGGCGCGCCGGGCATGATCAAGGACGGCGCGCTTGAAAATCCACATGTTGACGCGCTTTTCGCCCTGCACGTGTGGCCATCCTTCGAGACGGGAACCGTCATTTCCCGCCCCGGGCCTATGATGGGCGCGTCAGACCGCTTTTACATTACGGTAACGGGCAAAGCAGCCCACGGCTCCGCGCCGCATCAGGGCACAGACGCCATAATTATTGCCTCACAAATAGTGGGAGGGCTCCAGACCCTCGTGTCGCGGATGATGCCGCCGCTCGAACCGGTTGTCATCGGCGTCGCAACGATCAAAGGCGGATTACGCTACAACGTCATTCCGGACAAGGTAGAGATGGAAGGCACTGTCCGCACCATCAACCCCGCCATTCAGGACAAGCTGCCCGGACTGATGGAGCGCGCGATTGTGGGTTACGCGCGGGCGTTAGGCGGGGACGCTGAACTTAAATACGTTCGCGGCTATCCGCCGACAATAAACGCGCGGGAGCTTTACGGCATGGTTTCTGAAACCGTCACGGCCTCCCTTGGTAAAGGGCATTTTGCAACTCTCGATAATCCCGATCTTGGAGGCGAGGATTTTTCGTATTTCGCGGCCCTAAGACCCGCGCTGATGGCGTGGCTCGGCTGCCGACCTGCAGGGATGCCGCCCGAGGAAATGACCGTGCTGCACAACTCCCGTTTCGCCCCCGACGAGGGCTGTTTCCCATGGGGAGTGCGATTTATGGCGTCGTGCGCAGTTGATTATCTTAAGAAACAATAATTTGTAAACGAGAGGACGGTAATATTTCATGACTGACAAGATTGGAAAAAAAGGTAAGTTTGAAGGCTTCATCAAGTGGATCGAAGTTGTGGGGAACAAATTTCCTCATCCGTTCTGGCTTTTCGCAATTCTGGCGCTGCTCGTTATGCTCCTTTCCTACATGCTTGACGGGGTTTCCGTCACTTACATGGCGGCAAAGGCAGGCGAAGCGCCAACAGAAACGAAAGCCACAATCGTCAATCTTTTGAGTTACGACGCAATACGCACGTTTCTGGCGGGGTTCGTCAGGACATATGTCAACTTTGCCCCGCTGGGACTTATTCTCACCATGATGCTTGGCATCGGGCTCGTCGAGCAGACCGGCATGATCTCAGCGCTGATGCGCAAGACCATACTGGGAGCGCCGCGCTGGCTTGTAACAGCCGTTATCGCCCTCGTCGGCATCAACGCCAACCTCGCGTCGGACGCAGGAATAATCTTCACCCCGGTAATAGCGGCCGCAGTCTATAAAGCCCTCGGGCGCAACCCTTGGGTGGGTATAGCGGTGGGTTACGCGGCGGCGAGCGGAGGCTTCACAGCGAACATCTTCGTCGCCGGCACGGACGCGCTTCTGTCCGGCATAACAAAATCAGCTATCGAGGGCGTGCCCTACATTCCGGCAGATGTCCCGGTGCATCCTCTCATCAATTACTATTTCATGGTTGCGGCGACGGTCATTTTGGTCGTTCTGACCGTCTACGTCACGGAAAAATATACGGTGAAGCTGCTCGGCGACGGCACGGGAACTGCTGACGCCGAGGAACTCAAAAAACACACCGTGACCCCTGCCGAGAACCGCGGACTTCTGTATGCTCTTTTGGCCCTTGCCGCCTACATCGGTATAATAGTTTTACTTACCAACCCGCAGGAATCCCTGTTCCGCGCGAAGGACGGATCTCTGCTTCCCTCGTCGCCGCTTCTCGCAAGCGTAATGCCTATCCTGTTCTTTCTGTTTTTCTTCGTCGGCATCGCTTACGGGTACGGCGCTGGCGTCATCAAGAAGGGAGAAGATATCCCGAAGCTGATGAGCAAGGGGCTCATAGGCAGCGTCGGCTTCATGGTCGTTGTGCTGCCCGCGTCGCTATTCGTCGAACTCTTCCGCATGAGCCGCTTTGACACCATCCTGTCCGTCAAGGGCGCGGAGATGCTCAAAGCTCTCAATATGGGCGGTATTTGGGTTCTTTTGGGCTTCATAATTCTGGCGACTTTCCTGAACCTCTTTATGATGAGCGGTTCCGCCAAGTGGCTTATACTTGCCCCTATTTTCGTGCCGATGTTCGCGCAGCTCAACCCTCCTCTTTCGCCGGCTCTCACTCAAATTGCCTACCGGGTTGGCGACTCCTGCACCAACATCATCACGCCGCTTTCCTATTATCTGCCCGTCGTCATAGGACTGCTCGAACAATATAAGAAGGAAGGCGACCCTGAGGTTGGCGTAGGAACGGTCATCTCAATGGCGATGCCATATACTATTTTCTACATTCTTGGCTTCACCCTCCTTCTGGTCGTATGGTACTTTGCGGGATGGGACCTTGGGCCGGGAACGCCGCTGTTGCTGCCGATGTAGTAAAGATAATATGTAAATTTTAGGCGGAAGGTTGGCCGAGATGTCGAAGGTGATTTACTCGAAATCATTTGAGCGATTTATTGATCCGTAGGCTCAAATCCCAATCTTCCGCCAATATGTAATAGAGACAAGCATGACAAAAGAGAAAAAGGAGATCACTTAGTATGGATATCAGTGAAAATCCACAAGACAAGCTCTTTAAAGCGCTCTCTCACCTCATCGGCATGAACCCATCCGTTTTCATCGCCCCCGTATCGCCCTTCGTTTAATTCGGACTTGAGCTTACGCCGCGCGAGTAAGATATAACAGCATATTTTACGAATTTACAGTGAAGATATCCTGATATATTTTTGTTGTATAATCATAACAACGGGAAACACCTCTATGTCATAATCAGGCTGAGTTACACTATCCTACTGGAGGCGATATATATGTTGCGTAAAGTTAAATATCACTCATTGTTAATCGTGGCGGCAGGGTTTATATTCTGCGCGCTGTGCGCTCTTCAACAGGGCGCGGCTTTCGGCGCCATTATTTTTGAAGTGGATGCGGACACGCCGGTTGTGCTGGCGGGTAAACACCAGAACGTAATTGTCAGGGCGCTTGTTCGTCCAGGTGGAGAAACTATCAGAAAGCGAATTCCACTAGCGGTGGCGTTGGTGCTCGACAAGTCCGGCTCCATGGGTTCGGACGGCAAGATGGAGAACGCAAAGCTGGGAGCTTTAGAGGCATTGAGGAGACTTGACGCTAAGGATGTGGCCACGGTTATTGTTTATGATACTGAAGCTTCAGTCAAGGTTCCGGCAAAATCTGTTTCTGAAATGAATGTCTTTACAAAAGCAATCTCCGGCATACGCGCGGGCGGCAATACAGCACTGTACGACGGCGTTAGCATGGGCGCGAAACAGCTTCTACCGTTCGTGAGCGACGGCTACGTGCCGCGCATAATTCTGCTGTCCGATGGACTGGCAAATGTGGGACCATCCTCAACCTGGGAACTGGCCGCCCTCGGGCGTTCGCTCGCGAAGCAGGATATGACCATATCGACCATAGGGCTGGGGTTGGATTACAACGAGGACCTGATGACGGCGCTGGCCGCCGAGAGCGGAGGCAACGCTTACTTTGCCAAGCAGGCGGAATCGCTTTCCGGTATATTCGCGCGCGACATGTTGGACGCGACCACACTCACGGCGCGCAAAGTAAAGGTGACGCTGACATGCGCTTCCGGCGTCAGGCCGATAAGCACGATTGGGCGAAAGGCGTCTCAGAAGGATGAAACGAGCATCGAAGTGTCCATAGACAACCTTTACGGCGATGAAAAATACGCCCTCTTCGAGATAGAAATTCCCGCCCCCGCCACTGAAAAGGCAGCGGCTTTGGACGCCGCTACGTTGAAACTGGAATACTTAGACCCCGCTACTGAATCAGTCGTCGTATTTAAAGCCCCTTTGAAGCTTACACCGGTGACGGATGAAGGTGAAATTGAAAGCAACCGCCGCTTCGATATTATTTCTCAAGCGGAAATCGCCCGTAACGCGGAAGCTCGTGAAGAGGCTGTGCGCTTGGCTGACGAAGGGCGTTCCGATGAAGCTGCTAAAATCTTACAAACCCGCGCCTCCAATGCCCGGGCAAAAATGGCGCCATCACCCATGAAATCGGAAATTGAAAGCGACGCGCAAGATTTGGAGTCTTTATCCGAAACTTTGATTGAACAGAAAAACATGTCCAACGAGACCAGAAAGAGCGTTGTCAACGAGGCCTATAGGCAGAAAAATCAACAAGTAAAGTAATGAAGAACATATTCATAATTCTGTACGTAGTAACAATTGATCAGGCGACAAAATTTCTTGCCGTTATACACTTGGAATGGAAATCAAATACGGGAATTTCATTTGGTATCTTCCCGAGTCTTCCGGTATGGGTTTTCTTTGCCCTGACTTTTGCGATGTTGCTCTATAAGGTGCAATGCAGGACAAAGCTTGATTTTGGATGGTCCTTGTTCGTAGCGGGAATGATCGGTAACCTTATTGACCGCATTCACTTGAGTTACGTTATTGACTGGATTCCTTTTCCGTTCCCTTTCATTGACAGACTTTATATTAACATAGCGGACATAGCGTTAATAATGGGCTTTGTATGCATAATTATGAGCGATTTTAAGAACCCTTCAGAAAGTTAGGAGTTAGGAGTTAGGAGTTAGGAGTTAGGAGTTAGGAGTTAGGAGTTAGGAGTTAGGAGTTAGGAGTTAGGAGTTAGGAGTTAGGAGTTAGGAGTTAGGAGTTCACTATTCACTATTCACTATTAACAAATTCATGGCGAGACGCAGTGCATCCCGTGCTGAAGTATTTTGCTTTTGTCTTTTAACTCCTCACTACTAATTCCTAACTCCTAACTATTTAAAAGAAGTATCGAAACGTCATTTACATTAGTTCCAGTCGGTCCTGTTACAACAAGATCCCCTGACGCGCTGAGCGCGTTGTATGAATCGTTATTGTCAAGCGTTTCCTGCGGGTTTATTCCACTTTCCTTTAATCTGCTTACAGTGTCTCCGTCAACGATTCCGCCTGCGGCGTCGGTCGGGCCGTCCGTCCCGTCGGAGCCCACGGAAATAAACGCCGTATTACTCATTCCTTCAATGCCTATAGCCGTTGCGAGAGCCATTTCCTGATTACGTCCGCCTTTCCCTTTTCCTCTTACGCGGACGACGGTTTCTCCTCCCATAATGAGCGCGCACGGCGGGGCTATCGGACGGGAAGTTGCGCAAATTTCTTTTGCTATGCACGCAAAAATCTCCCCTGCTGCGCGAGCTTCGCAGGAGAGCGTCGTCGTGAGCGTGACAACTTTGTATCCATATTCTTTTAGAATTTCTTCAGCCGCTCCGCAAAGACCGGAACAATTTCCCGCCAGAATTGAAGTCACATTGCTCACTTCACCTATCCCGGGTCGGTTCAGTAATTCGTAAATTTCCGGCCTCACCCTTATCGAATACTTATTTACTACGGAAAGCGCGTCATCTTTACCGCTCATATCGTGATAAGCGGGGCCGGAAGCTATGGCGTCAAGCTTATCGCCTAAAACGTCCGAAAGGATTATCGAAGTCACTGAAGCGGGAGCGCATAGCGCTGCAAACTTTCCTCCCTTCACGGAGGACAGGCGTTTTCTTATTAAGTTCATTTCCGCTATATCCGCTCCTGAAGCAAGCAGTTGTCCGGTTATGTCCGATATATCGTCAAGGGAAACGCCTTCCTGCGGGCTTTCAAATAGAGCGGAGCCTCCTCCTGAAACGAGAAACAACACGGTGTCGTTCACAGAAAGGCCGCTTACTGCATCAATCAATTTATTGGTCGCGTTTATTACTCTACCGTCCGGGACAGGGTGAGAGCACTCGAAAATCTCGAAATTCCCAATGCGCCCCATTGAGTGTTTATCCTTTGTTATGACAACTCCGCGGGATATTCTATTTCCTAGCGCCTGATGCGCAGCGTTGGACATTCTCCAGGCAGCTTTTCCAATTGCCGCGAGGACAATTTTCCCGGTCGCATAAAAGCCGGAAAGAGCATTTATTACAGCATTCTCCGGCAGCATCAAATCTATTGATTTCTTGACGGCGTTGACAGCATCTTCTCTTATGTTCATTATCTTCTCTTCTCTCGCAGATAAATTCAATCAGATACATTTATTTTGTATTAAAATCTTACGATAATAATAAAGATAATTCTTATATATTTTGCTGCATATATTCTAATGTAAAAACGGGAGATTGTGATGCTGTCAGATCAAAAAAAGATTTTCTTAGTGGATGATAACGCTACGAACTTGACTATTGGTAAAAATGCCCTTATTGGTAAATATAACGTTTTCACAATTCCATCCGGTGAAAAATTACTCAAGATGCTTGAAAAAATAGTTCCTGATCTTATATTGCTTGATGTGGAAATGCCCGAAATGAATGGATATGAAGCCATAAAGATAATAAAAAGCGACAAGAGGATATCAAATATTCCTGTTATTTTTCTCACTGCTAAAACAGAAGCCGCTAACGAACTGGAAGGACTATCTTTAGGAGCTATTGATTACATAACGAAACCATTTTCACCTCCGCTTTTGTTAAAGCGAATAGAAGTTCACCTGTTGGTGGAAGAACAAAAAAACGAACTGAAAAACTACAACGATAACTTAATGGAAATGGTTAAAGAGAAAACCAAAACTGTTATCAACCTGCAAAACGCAATTTTGAAAACAGTTGCAGAGATGGTTGAATTTCGCGATGATATAACAGGCTCTCATATAGAGCGAACTCAGAGTTACCTTAAGGCGCTGTTTGAAAAGATGGTTGAGAGAGGACTATATCATACGGAAGTCTCTTCATGGGACATGAACATTTTTTTACAATCGGCGCAACTCCATGATGTTGGGAAAATCGCGATAAGCGACAGCATCCTCAAGAAACCAGGAAAACTGACTCCTGAAGAATTCGAAGAGATGAAAGCGCATACGACTTTCGGAAAAGAGATAATAGATAAGATAAGTAAAAGCACTGTTGAGGACTCATTTCTTCAACATGCTAAAGTATTCGCTATCTCTCACCACGAAAAATGGGATGGAACAGGTTACCCGTTGGGATTATCTGGAGAAAACATCCCGCTTCAAGGTAGATTAATGGCAATAGCGGATACCTATGACGCATTGATTTCAGAAAGACCGTACAAAAAACCATTTACGCATGAAAAAACCATGGAAATAATACTTGAAGGAAAGGGCAAACATTTTGACCCGTCAATTATTGATATTTTTGTGAACGTCTCACATAAATTTAAGGAGATATCGGAAACTACATAACTCCATTCAACAAAAGAAAGGGAAATACTGATGAAGCAGAGAAATGTGTGTATGTTTATTGTCATTATCTGTATTGTTTTGATTATGCCATTATGCTGCTCTGCTTCCGGAAGCGCGCAATATCCAAGCTATAAAGAAATTCCAGGCGTGACATCAAAAGACATAGATAAGATTGATAACATAATCAAGGAATTTGAAAGCTTTAACTATGGAATTATTATAACCACGGAATCATTTTTAACTCAGGACGGCAAAATTGGCGGGTTTTCCAGCCTGTTGTGCGCCCGCCTATCCGAACTTTTCGGAATAGAGTTCATCCCCACGGAATATGATTGGGAAAAACTAATGGATAATCTGGACTCTGGCGAAGTAGACTTCACCGGCGAATTAACTCCTCTTCCCGAAAGGCTCGACAAGTACCACATGACGGACGCCATTGTTCAAAGAATGATAAAAATATATACCAGCAGCAAAGCGGAAAAATTGAGCCAGATAGCAAAAGAGCGCCCTATAAAGTGCGCATTTTTGGAGGGAAGCAACACATATATTTTGGTCAAAGACAAATGGATTTATCCATCCGAGGCTGTTTTTCTGCCTGATGATGATTCAATAGCCAAGCAATTAGGAAGCGGCGAAGTTGACGCGTACATAGAGGAAAGCGTTGAAGAGGCTTATTTTGATAATTATGACTTTATAAAAGTTGATATTTTCTATCCTTTAACATACTCGCCGGTTTCAATTGCGACAAAAAACCCAAAACTTCAACCCGTAATCAGTATAATTCAAAAGTATTTAAGAAATGGGGGCGCATACGAACTCACGCAATTGTATAATCAGGGAATGAAGGATTATTACAAAAACAAACTGAAATCCAAGCTAACGGACGAGGAAATAGAGTACGCAGAAAAGCATAAAGCGCCTGAAAATGCTATTATTCTCGCAGCTGAGATGGATAATTACCCCGCTAGTTTTTTCAATGTACAGGAAAATGAATTTCAAGGCATAGCTATCGATATATTGAAGGAAGTTGCTTCGATTACCGGAATGTCAATTGAAATCGGAACTGAAAAAGACACTGCATGGCCGGAAATACTACAAGGTTTGGAACAAGGCAAATATTCCATAGTTACGGAATTAATCCCCACGGAAAATAGAAAAGACCGTTTTTTATGGTCAAAAGAGCCGTACTGTTCTAATTATTACGCAATGCTTTCAAGGACGGATTTCCCATTTGTGGATATAAATCAGTCGCTGTATATGAACATCGGATTGATAGCGGACACCGCTTACTCGGATGTTTTTTACGAGTGGTACCCGGAGAGCGTCAAGACAAAACCGTACATAACGACTGAGGAAGCGTTCAAAGCTCTTGAGAAAAAAGAAATTGACCTGTTGATGGCATCGCAGAATCTATTGCTGCATTTAACTAATTACATGGAAAAGCCGGGGTTTAAGGCAAATATCGTTTTCGACAGCCCTTCTGATACATATTTTGGCTTTAACAAGAATGAGAGGGTATTATGCTCAATTATAGGCAAAGCTCAAGGATATATTGATTTATATAATATATCCGAACGTTGGAAGCGCAAGGTATTTGATTATGAACATAAAATGATGATGGATGCAATGCCTTACCTTGTTGCTGTTTCTATAATCCTTACCATAGGACTCTTCACTGTATTATCTCTTTTCATGAAAAACAGGTCGCTCAACAAGAATTTGAAAATGATCGTAGCCAAACGTACAAAAGAACTGGAAAACACAATTCGAAAGTTAGAAAGCGCAAATCGGGCAAAAAATGAATTTTTGGCAAAAATCAGCCATGAGATACGCACTCCTATGAACGCCATAGTTGGGATGTCAGAGCTGGTTCTGCGCGAAGACATACCGCTTGCCGCGCATGAGGACGTTATTGCCATAAAGCAAGCCAGCGATAATCTTCTCTCAATAATCAACGATATCCTTGACCTCTCAAAAATTGAATCAGGCAAACTTGAGATAATATCGGATATATACGGTATTCTATCTATTATAAATGATGTTATAAACATCGCGCGCATAAGATTAATGGACAAACCGATACTGTTCGTCTCAAACGTGGATTCAAATCTTCCGGGCTGCCTTATCGGGGACGAGATAAGGATTAGGCAGATAATGTTGAACCTCTTGAGCAATGCGGCAAAATATACAAAAGAAGGGCATATTTCGCTATCTATAGACTGCGAAATAATTGATGAACATTCAGTCATAATGAAAATCGAAGTATCGGATAGCGGAATAGGAATAAAGAAAGATGATATTCCGAATCTCTTTGGAGAGTTCTTTCAAGCTGACGCCATAAGAAACAAAGGAATAGAAGGAATAGGGCTTGGTTTATCTATAACCAAAAACCTCTGCAAGGCCATGGGGGGAAGCATTACTGTTGAGAGTGAGTATGGGAAAGGCAGTGTATTCAAAGTCTCGTTGCCGCAAAAAGTATACTCGTATGAAAAATTTGCAAACGTCGATAATCCGGAAAATAAGAACATATTGATATATGAGACGAGAGAAGTATATGCAAACTCCATCGCGCGTTCCATAAAGAATCTGGGAATGAATTGTCAGCTCGTGACAAATCAGTCAAATTTCTACGAAGAATTGAGTAACAAAATCTATGATTTCATTTTTCTTCCGGTCGTTATTTTTAAAGTCGCGAAAAGTACCATTGAAAAGCTTGCAATAGACTCAAAAATCATACTCTTAGCAGAGCATAACAGACTGGAGTCTATAGACGCAAAAACATATCACATGCCGTTACACTCGCTCTCAATAGCAAATATAATAAATGGAATAACAGAAGAGTCCTCATATAGCGATAACAATAAGGACAAGTATGTGCGATTCATCGCCCCTTCAGCAAAGATACTGATAGTGGATGATATAAACACCAATCTCAAGGTGGCTGAAGGGCTTATGGCGCCGTATGAAATGCAGATAGACCTCTGTGAAAGCGGAAAGAAAGCAATTGAGCTGATAGAATCAAACAGTTATGATATTGTCTTTATGGATCACATGATGCCTGAAATGAATGGAATTGACGCAACGCTCGAAATAAGGGGGCTTGACTCTCCGAAATACAAGAACCTGCCTATTATTGCCTTGACTGCAAACGCGGTTTCTGGAATGAAAGAAATGTTCTTGTCAAACGGCTTCAATGATTTTCTCTCAAAGCCAATTGAAATGAAAATACTTGACGAAATACTCGAAAAATGGATCTCGAAGGAAAAACGCGAAAAATATATCGTTATGCCAAAAGAGAAATCGACCGAGGCGCCGCTGTTTGAAATAGAAGGAATAAACGTAAAATACGGAGTACTGATGGCAAGCGAATCCGTTAATAATTATTTCAAAATACTTACAGTGTTTTATAATGATGGAAACAATAAAATAGCAGAATTAAAAGAGAGTGTTAAAAATGATTTTAAGCTTTATACAACTCATATACACGCGTTGAAAAGCGCTCTTGCCAGCATTGGAGCAAGCTCGCTGTCCGAATATGCAAAATCTCTGGAAATAGCAGGAAAAGAAGAAAATGCAGCTTACATAAAAGACAATAATGAAAAATTCCTGGAAAAGCTCCGAATTTTACTCGAAAACATAAAATCTGCAATAACACAGTTCAGCGGCACGAAAGAAAACAACGCCGCTGATAATGGGATGAGCTCTCTAACATTAAAAGGAAGCCTTTCGAAACTAAAAGAAGCATTAAACGACATGGATACAATAGCAGTGGATAAGATACTAAACGAACTCACCGGCAAAAATTTCGACAGCGAAACAAAAGACGCCCTGCAACAAATTGCACATCATATTTTATTATGCGACTATGATGACGCGATTAATAAAATAGATATGCTCATTGGAAAGACAGGTACTAGGGATTAGAAAAAACAAAAGCCAGAGACTTTGGGCTATAATGAAAATATACCTACTTCAGGAGTGTGTAAAGGATGAGTGAACAGAAAAGCTCGTCAGAAACGGCTGAAATTGACGCATTAATGAGGGCAGTGGCGTGTTTTGAGCCGAATGAGAGAATAAAAGGGCGGGATAAATTTGGCGAGGTTGTTTCTGTCCGGGGAAAAACAAGAGATGGTAATAGCATTGACATCAAGAGAAAAATGACGATAATGAAATTGTCCCGAGTTCAACTAAAAATTGCAGAACTCGTCAGAAAAGTTTGGAAACGGATGTTTTGAATATAACAAAGAGGGGATGAACAAAAAGCGTAGTTGGTAGTTTTGCCCGTGTTGGCGTTATCTGAAACAAAAATATGAAGGAGGAGATTACATGAGAAAATATGTGGCTATCTTATTGTTGGTTGTGATGATTACTTTAGCATTGGCAGAAGCGGCGGGCGCGTGTACCGCCGTGATTGTAGGCAAGAACGCCTCGGCTACCGGCGAAGTTTTATTGGGGCATAACGAGGATAATGATCCTCCTTTGATAATGGTGCAGTATTACGTGCCAAGGGCAAAACAAGCGGCTGGCGAGTTAGTAGTGTTGGAAGGCGCAAACGCGAAAATTCCGCAAGTTGAGGAAACGTGGGGCTATTTTTGGACGGAAACGCGCGCCCCGTATCCGGGATCGTCTTTCAGCGACGGTTTTGTCAATGAATGGGGCGTTGCCATCGTCAGCAACAGTTGCTGGCCGTCGATTGAGACCGCGCCTGAAATTTCAGGCGGCGGCATAAAGCACGGCATAAGGCGCTTCATGGCGGAACGGGCGAAAACCGCGAGGGAGGCGGTCGAAATTGCTGTCGAATTATTGGATAAATATGGATACGATTCTTCAGGGCGTTCTTATCAGATAGCGGACAAGGATGAAGCTTGGGTTCTGCAGGTAGTTAACGGCAAGAATTATGCCGCACGAAGGGTTCCGGACGATGAAGTCCTCGTAATACCGAACCATTACATCATTCGCAAGATAGATTTCGACGACAAGGAGAATTTCGTTACATCTCCCGGCCTCGTTAAGTACGCGATTATGCGCGGTTGGTACAAGCCTGCGAAGGAAGGCGATTACTCGGATTTTGATTTTGCCGTAACTTACCAGAGGCCGGAGTATTTCCGTCATCCCAGCAACCTGTTAAGGCACGCCCACGGTATTTCCATTTTGACCGGCGAGGAATTCGACCAGACTCAAGAGCTGCCTTTCTCTTTTAAAACCAAAAATAAGATAGGTATAGACGACGTTAAGAGGGTATTACGCACACATTACGACGGAACGCGCGACGATTTGACGACGGACAGCGCTCCTTCCCCCCATCTTACAAGAAACCGCGTCATATGCGCGCCGAGCACTCATGAGAGCGTCGTGATTCAGCTTCGCGAGAATCCCGCATTGACCGTTATGTGGAAAACGACAGGACATCCTTGCACTTCACCGTTTGTACCATGGTATGTGGGAGGCGAGAAAGTTCCGGCGTCTTTCGGCTGGATTGAACCAAAGCTCGGCAGGGCTACGCACTTCTCGCCGGAAGCTTCTGACATAAGCTATAATCCTTCCCGCGCGTGGTGGGCTTTCCAGGAGCTTCAGTATCTGGCCGATCCCCAGTATCGCAGTGTAATTCCGCAGATTACAGCCTGGCGCGATAAATTGGAGAAGGATTGGGCGAAGGAACAGGCAGCTGTAGACAAAAGAATCATGAACTCGTACTCAAGAAATAAAGCTGCTGGAAAAAAACTAATGGCAGAATATACAGAACAGCAGGCTGCAAAAGCGGTAAAGGGCGCCAAGGATTTGTCCGCCAAGCTTGCGGGAATTAAACTTCAAGTGCTTAGCGGGCAAGTCAACTTTGCAAAAGAGGATGTCGTGAAAATAGCGCTTCTTGCAGGCGGAAAAATCGACGTAAGCGCCATTGACAAAGACACACTGCGTCTTTCCCCTGCGTTCCCCGGCGAAGAACTTGAGAATATAAGCGGCTCGCTTGTCGAAAGCGAAATGCTGGATGTAAATAAAAATGGAAAAAAAGATCTCGTGGTTACATTCAAGTCGAAAAAGGAATGGACGGAAATGACCTATCCGGGTTCTATATACATGGTGTTAGAGGGTAAAGACCCTGCCGGTAATGTCTTTGTGGGAACTTGCATCGTTCAGTTGGTGAGATGAAAAAAATAACTGAGAGGCTCTATGTCTCTTTATTAATATTTCTTGTCACAGCGATAGCGGCAAGCGACGCATGGGCGGATATATGGATACTAAA